>Ga0302188_10003329_pt1 | contig 11233 bp, 10 predicted proteins | sample II_Bog_E2_1_FD_198783 | JGI IMG/M metagenome (GOLD analysis project Ga0302188, IMG submission 198783) | Peat permafrost microbial communities from Stordalen Mire near Abisko, Sweden - II_Bog_E2_1 | ecosystem: Environmental > Terrestrial > Soil > Wetlands > Peat | place: Sweden: Abisko... | reverse complement strand
CCTGCCCGACACCGTGCGCGAGTGGGGTCTGGTGCTCACTATCCTGGTTACTGCCGCTATTTTCGACCCCCTCAAGCGCAGGATCCAGGGATGGGTGGACCGGGCGTTCGATCGCCAGCGTTATGACTACCGCAAAGCCCTGATCGATTTCGGCCGCGGGCTCAGTTCGGAGACCGACCTCCAGGCCCTCCTTGAGTCCATCGTCGAGCGGCTCCCGAGTGCGATGCTCGTAGCCCGTGTTGCAGTCTTCATGTCCAAGGACCAAGATGCCCCGGGCACACTGCGCCTTGCCGCCGCGCACGGCTTGCCCGCCGAGGCAGCCGTCTTCCCGGACTCCCTCGCTTTGGGTTTCCTCGATTTCGACCACGCTCTTGACCACTCCCATATCTTCTTCGAGAACGCGCAGCAGGCTGTTCACTTGCCTCCGGACCAGCAGCACGCCGCCGCGCTGCTCGACCTGAACTACTATCTTCCCTGCCGCGTTCAGGACGGCTCTGCCACCCGGACCATCGCCGTCATCGGCCTCGGGCGCACGATCGGCGGGGACTTCCTCTCCAGCGAAGACGTGGAACTGCTCGAGTCCCTGGCCAGCTACATTGGCATCGCCCTCCAAAACGCAAGCCTCTACGCCCGTCTCGAAGAAAAAATCGGCGAATTCGAGCGGCTGAAGGAATTCAACGAAAACATCGTCGAGTCCATCAACGTGGGCATCCTGGCCATCGATCTCGACGACCGCATCGAAAGCTGGAATGCGCAGATGGAGGCCATGTACGCCCTGAGCCGCGCCGAAGCCCTGGGCCAGGAACTTCGTTCCGTCTTTCCATTGGAGTTTGTCGAGGCTCTGGATAGCTTCCGCAACGAGCAAGGCGTCCATCATTTATACAAGTTTCGCCTCATCACCAGGGCGGGCGAGCAGCGCATGGCCAACATCGCCATAGCGCCTTTGCTGTCGCGCGATTTTGTATCCGTGGGCCGCATTATCCTGGTTGACGACATTACCGAACGGGTGTCGCTTGAAGCCCAGCTCACCCAGGCGGACAAGCTCAGCTCCATCGGACTGCTGGCCGCTGGAGTGGCACATGAGATCAATACACCGCTGGCCGTGATCTCTTCGTATGCGCAGATGCTTTCCAAGCAGTTGAAGGGCGATGCGCGCCTGGTTCCCGTGCTCGACAAGATCACTCAACAAAGCTTCAGGGCCGCCGAGATCGCCAATGGCCTCCTCAACTTCTCGCGCACCTCGACTACAGAGTTCCGCAATACAGATCTGAACCAGGTGATCCGCGATACGCTATCGCTGCTCGATCACCAGTTCAAAACCGCTCAGATCGTTGTCGATCTCGATCTTGCCGAGGAACTGCCCGCCATTCACGGCAACGCCGGCAAGCTGCAGCAGGTTTTCCTCAATCTGCTGCTCAACGCCAAGGAAGCCATGCAGGGCGGGGGCCGCTTGCGCGTGGCCACCCTCGCCAACTGGCAGGAGAATTGCATCGCAGCGCTGGTAAACGACTCCGGCTCCGGAATTGCTCCCGAGCACCTCAAGCGCATCTACGATCCCTTCTTTACCACCAAGACCATGCCCAAGCCCGGCGACCGCCGCGGCACCGGGCTCGGCCTCTCCGTCTCGTACGGCATTATCCAGGAGCACGCCGGCAAGATCCATGTCGAGAGCGCCATCGGCGCCGGCACAACGTTTCATCTCGAGTTTCCGCTTTTGAGGAATTCTGTCCATGCCTGAGGTTGAACAAATCTTGACTTTGCCTGTCTCTCTCTCTGCCGCAATCGGGAACTCCGTCTGGGCCAGCATTCTTGTCATTGACGACGAGGCGGCAATCCGCGAGTCGCTCGAAGTGCTGCTCATGCTGGAGGGCTACACGGTCAGAATGGCAGTGGACGGCGAAGAGGGCCTTAGGATTCTTGAGACCGAGAACTTCGACCTCGTGCTTCTCGATCTGGCGCTTCCTGGCCAGAGCGGACTTGAGCTGCTGCCGCAGATTAAAAACCGCCAGCCGGAACTGCCAGTCATCATGATCACCGCATACGGCACCGTGGACAATGTGGTGGAGGCGGTCCGCGCCGGCGCGGAAAACTTCGTCCAGAAGCCTTGGGACAATGAGAAACTGCTGGCTGACATTCGCTCTGCCGTGGCCCGCCATCGCGCCGAAGAAGAGAATCTGCAGCTCAAGCGCACGCTCAAGCAGCGCTACAACTTTGCCAACATCGTGGGCAAGAGCGAGATCATGCTCAAGGTATTCGATCTGGTGGCTCAGGTCGCCCCCAGCCGCTCGACAGTGCTGATTCAGGGCGAGAGCGGCACCGGCAAGGAGCTGATCGCCAAGGCCATTCATGCCAACTCGCCGCGCCGCGACAAGCCGTTTGTCCCCATCAATACGGGGGCAATGCCCTCGGAGCTGCTTGAATCGACGCTCTTCGGCCACGTCAAGGGCGCATTCACTTCAGCGGTGGCCTCAAAGAAGGGCCTCTTCGAAGTCGCCAACGGCGGCACGCTCTTCCTGGATGAGATTGCCACCATGGGCATGGATACGCAGGCGAAGATATTGCGCGTTTTGCAGGATCGCCGCTTCATGCACCTGGGCGGCATTTCTGAGATTCAGGTGGACGTGCGCATCATCGCAGCCACCAACGTCGATCTGCGCAAAGAGGTCCGCGAAGGCCGCTTCCGTGAGGATCTCTTTTACCGCCTGAACGTGATTACCGTTGACCTGCCGCCCCTGCGCACCCGCCGCGAAGACATCCCTCTGCTCGCCAATCATTTCCTCGAGTTCTATGCCAACGAAAACGGCATGAGCCCGCGCAAGCTCACCGCCGACGCACTCCGGGCCCTTGTCGATTACGAGTGGCCGGGGAACGTGCGCGAGCTGGAGAACTCGATCGAACGCGGCGTTGTGCTCTCCAGCGGCCCCATCATTGGCTCCGACCTTTTGCCCGGCCACATCAGCGGCCGCAGCTTCCGCGACGCCCTGCTCGAACACAACCCCAACGCCTCGCTCTTCGACATCCTCGAAGATATAGAGCGCCGCATCATTATCGAGAAGCTTGAGCGCTGCAACGGCAACCAGACCGAAGCCGCCGAGCAATTCCGCATTCCGCTCTCAACGCTCAACCAGAAGATCAAGCGGCTCACCATCGAGATTCGCAAGAAGGGCAGAGAGTAGACGGCGAATAGGGATCTGGGATCAGGGGTTGAGTTCATTTCTCAAATCTCGTCGAGCAGAGCAGAATCGAAAACCCTCGTCTCATTGGCTTCCCGTGACTCCCTAGTTTTGCGATCTGTACGGACTCCGCCTGCATACTTCTTGTGTGCGGTTCGCAGGCCAGACCACTCCCACCGCTCAATTTCCTTCAGGGCTCTAAATTATATTTCCCGCCATCGGTAACTTTTTCCTTTCCGATCCATATCATTACCGAGAACGCAAATGACGGACTTCGAAGCGCTTTATGCGCACTATTCACGCGACATCTTCCGCTTTGCGCTCTACCTCTGCGGCAATCATGCGGAGGCGGAAGACATAGCGTCTGAAACGTTCGTGCTTGCCTGGAATGCGTCAGGTCGAATACGGGCCGTCACTGCAAAGTCGTATCTGTTCGCGATCGCTCGCAACTGCTATTTGGAAAGGCTGCGCCGTGGGGGCAGGCAGACGGAACTGGATGAGACAATGCCCGATCCGAAGGCCAGCCCATATGCCGCTGCCGAAGGCCGGATCGAGCTGGCCCGAGTGCTCGCCGAGCTCCAGCAATTGCCCGAAGTAGACAGGACGGTTCTGCTTCTGCGGGTGCAGGAAGAACTGTCGTACCAGGAGATAGCCGACGCGGTGCAACTCTCGCTGCCCGCGGTCAAGGTCAAGATCCACCGGGCCCGGCTCAAGTTAGCGCAATGGCGAGCCAACCAAGAGGTGAAGAAATGAAAGTCACGCAAAACGTCGTCATGGATTTGCTGCCCGTCTATCTTTCCGGGGAGGCCAGCCCGGATACGAAAGAACTTGTTGAGGAGTTCATTCGCCAGGATCCGGAAATTGCGCACGCGGTCGACGCGCAGAAGCGCGAGTTCGATAGCCAGAGGGACTTGTTCAAGCCGACCGGCGCGCCTTCCGCCGACCATGAACTGCGGACCCTGACCGAGACAAGATCGCTCATGGAGCGCCAGAAGTGGTCGATGTCGCTTGCGCTCATGCTCACCGCCTTCCCCTTTTCCTTCGTTTTCAGCGGTGGACACCTGACATTCATGATTGTGCGCGACCAGCCCATGCTCGCAGCCGCGTCGTGGTTTGGGGCGGCCATTCTGTGGGTTCAATACCTCGTCGCGCGGCGGCGCCTGCGCGTAGCCGGACTTTGAAGAAAGGAGACTCCATGAGCGTAGCTTCAATTGCGCAAGACCAATTGGTCGTCGATCGCCTCTGCGTGCGGCTGGGTGGCTTTCAGTTGCATGACATCTCATTCAACATCGAGCCGGGCCAGGTGACAGCCCTGCTGGGCCACAACGGCGCCGGAAAAACGACCACTCTCCGCTTGATCATGGGCATCGTTCGCAAGGACTCCGGGCTCGTCAGTCTTGGCGGTCTCGATCACGTTGGGGATGAGAAGGAATTCAAGCGGCGGATCGGCTTTGTTCAAGAGGAGAGCTTCTTCTACAACGGGATGACCGTCGCGGAGTTTGTGGATTTTGTTGCGTTGTTTTATGGCGACTGGAACAAGGATCTGTCTGAGCGCCTGCTCCAAACTCTCGAACTGCCCACGGACAAGAAGCTAGGACAGCTATCGAAAGGAATGCGGACCAAGGTTAGTCTCGTGGCAGCGCTCTCGCACCAGCCGAACGTTCTTCTTCTCGATGAGCCAACCTCGGGTTTGGACCCGCGAGCGCGGGTTGAGACACTCAAACTGCTACAGCGCGTTGCGCATGAAGACGGCACGGCGGTGCTCTTTTCCACACACAACTTGCACGAGGTAGATCAAATTGCCGACCGGGTCATCATCGTCGATCGGGGACGCGTGCTTGCGGATGAAAGTCTCTCCGCTCTTCGCCATCGATTCGGAAGGTCTTGGAACCTCGAACAATACTATCTGGAGATGGTGCCATGAACATCGTTCGTCTCATCGCAAAGGATCTGCGCTTGCAAAGCTACTTCTTCTTGCCGCTGGTGGCGCTGGAAGTAGCCGGCTATCTCGGCTATGCGCTGCAAATGCCCTCGCATATCCCCGGCGTCGCCTTTGCCTTGCTGCACGGCGTGGCGCTCATTGGGGATTTCCTGATCTGTTACCGCACGATGATTGCCGAAGAAAAGAACCGCGCGCTGATGTTCATCAAGACGCTCCCGGTTTCCACCGCGGAAATTGTCGTTGCCAAATTTGGGGTGAATCTGCTGCTGGTGGGGCTGAACACGAGCGTCTTGCTAGCTCTCTGGGGAGGCGGCCGCGCACTCGGATGGATCGACCTATCGCCCAGGGTGACCATCTACCTTGTGTTGGCTGCCCTAACTTACCACTGCCTCAACAACGCATTCTTCGTCACGCTTTCGCTTGTCTTCAGTTCGGAGCGCGCGGTGTGGGTGCCATTCCCCGCCATCTTCGTGCTCATGTCGGTAATCATCAATTTCAAACGCATTGAGACCGCGCTGAATCTCAGTCCGTTCGTCGCCTTGCTTCAGCGGAACAATATACTGTGCCTCGGAATCCTATGGGCGATCATTCTGGGGTTCGCTGTGACCTGCCACCAGGCGTTGAGGCACAAAAGAGTGTTTGCCTGAGACGACTCTCATACTCAAACCATCTCTCCAGAAACTCTTTCAACTCCAGCGGCGGCCGCAGCCAGACTTCCGCTGCCGTCTCGCGCCATTCGCGCCGCACCAGGAGGCTCAAACCACGCCGCCCAACCCGCCGCACTGCGCGAAAGGCAGACTCGTCGCTCAGGTCATCGCCCAGGTAAGCCACGGGGCAATCCGTCCGATCACCAGCTCCCGCTCCAGCCTCGGCTAGAATCGCCTCGACCGCCCCGCCCTTGTTTCGCCCGACGCGCAACTCAAGCCCCGCCTCGAAGTCCAGCAGCGCCAGACCCTCCATCCGAGCCAGCGGCTCAAACAGATCCCGCGTTCGCCGCTCGATCTGCTCCGCTTTCCGCCGCGAAGCTCCGCGCCAGTGCATCACCACGCCATTGGCTTTGTCCTCGAAGAGCCCTCCAAGGCTGTCGCGCTTCAGATATTCGCGCAGTTCTTCCAACTTTGCCTGGGTAGCCGCCGGCGCCTGCTCCAGCTCGCGCCGCCCATCCAGATAGAGGCGCTCGGCTCCATGCAGTCCCCAAACCTCCAATGGCGGGTCGAGTCCCAGCATGGGCGCAATCTCGGCGGCGGGGCGGCCGGTAATCACCGTCATCCTCGTGTGCCCTTGCCCTTGAATTCGTCCCAGACGCTCCCGCACCCCGGCCCAGGGCTGCGCTGTGAACCGATCCACCCGGAAAGGCGACAACGTACCGTCGTAATCCAGCAGCAGCAACGGCTTCACGCCGGCTGTAAACCGGGCAAAGAAATCGTCCAGCCTTTCCGATGCTTCTGGGGTCACGTAATCTCGCTTTCTAAGCCAGTCTACGATGCGGGGCGCCGACCTGAAGGCTGCGGACCGGCCCCGATGCTATATCCTGTCCATGCGCGACTCAAGGATGAGTGCTGCGCACCCCTTTTTTCTGCAAACCGGTGAACCTCATGGCGATTGACACTCTCGAAAGAACCGCCAAGCAAATCGTGCTCACCGTGCAGGAGTACTCCCTGTTTGCATATCGGGCTTTTACCAACCTCTTCACCGAACCCCGCTATTGGCCAGAATTCCTTGTGCAGTCCGATATTGTCGGTTTCGGTTCGGCCTCCATCGTGCTACTCTCTGGCTTTTTCACCGGCGGAGTGCTGGCGCTGCAATCGGCGGCCACGCTCTCCCAGTTCGGCGCCACCGCTGTCACAGGCCAGTTCGTCAGCATCACCATGATCCGCGAGTTGGGTCCGGTGCTTACCGGCATCATGGTTGCCGGGCGTAACGCTTCGTCAATGGCCAGCGAACTCGGGTCGATGGTTGTGACCGAGCAGATCGACGCCATGCGCGCCCTGGGCGTTGACCCCATGCGCAAGCTGGTCACGCCTCGTATTTTTGCCTGCATCTCGATGCTTTTCTTTCTAACCATCGTCGCGGACGCCTTCGGGCTGCTCGGCGGCGGCGCCGTCACCGTGTTCCTGAATCATCAGGACGGCACACAGTACTTCTCCAAGGCCTGGGAATGCCTCCGCTATCCCGACATCATCCAGGGCCTCGTCAAGCCGCTCTTCTCCGGCTACATCATTGCCTCGGTTGGGTGCTTCTATGGCATGAGAACCACAGGAGGAACTCAAGGCGTTGGCCGGTCAACAATCCAGGCGGTGGTCAACGCTTCGGTACTCATCATCCTTGTGGACTTCCTGCTGACCAGGACGCTGCTCGCTCTCTTTCCCCCGCTATGAATGTGCCATTCGCTTCAACACAGCCCGCTTCGCTTTCCTCCACGGACCGCGCTCCGGTTGTCGCCTTTCACAATGTATCCATCGCCTTCGATGGCCCTCCGGTTCTTGACGACATCAGCTTCTCGGTCGCGCCTGCGGAGACGCGCATCCTGCTCGGACCCGCCGGTGTGGGCAAGAGCGTGCTGCTCAAGCTGGCCAACGGACTCCTGCGGCCAGACGAGGGTAGCATCCTGCTCTTCGGCGAGGAAATCTCGCACATGCCCGAGCAGAAGCTCTTTCCGCTGCGTACCCGCGTGGGGATGGTTTTTCAGGAAGGCGCGCTCTTCGATTCGCTCACCGTGCGCGACAACGTTGCCTATCAACTCATTCAGGAGCGAGTCCCTGACGACGAGATTGACCGCCGCGTGAAGAAGGCCCTTCGCTTTGTTGAACTCGAAGAAACTTTTTCGCTCTTTCCATCGAGCCTTTCCGGCGGCATGCGGCGCCGCGTGGCCATCGCCCGCGCCTTCATTCGCAAGCCTGAACTCCTGCTCTACGACTCGCCCACCGGCGGCCTCGATCCCGTCACCTCGACCACCATCATCGAGCTGGTCATGAAGGAGCGCGACGTTTACCGCACGCCTTCGCTTCTGGTGACTCACCGCCTTCAGGATGCCTTCACCCTCTGCACTCATCGCTTCGATGCTGAGCAGGGCCGGATGGTCCCGCTCCCCCAGGGCGAAACCGATCCTAACACCACTTTTCTCATGCTCGAAGAGGGTCGCCTCATCTTCGATGGCTCCCTCCACGACCTGCTCCACAGTGAGAGCCCCTTTGTTCGCGAGTTTCTGGAATAGGGGCCATGCGGCCTTCTGGAACAGCATCCACGATCGCTATATGTAATCTCGAAACAGCTCAGGAGAGGGCGCGGCAATCACGCCCTTGCCCACCAGCATCCCGTCCTCGCCCGCTACCTTGGCGCCTGCGGCCACCGCTGCCTGAACGCTTGAAACGTCGCCAGCCATCAGCACAAATCCCTTGCCGCCCAGAGCCATCGCCAGGTGAATGCGCAGCAGCGTCACATTGGCTGATTTCACGGCCGCATCGGCAACCTCAATGATGCTCGCCGCTGAGAAAGTCTCGACGATGCCAATAGCGCGCAGTTGTTTGGGGTCGATGTCGACAGCGTTCGAGACTGCCTCCAAAACAGACGGGTGTACCCGCGCAATCTGCCGCCGCTCGATCAGAGATGGACCCGCAGCAACCCCGCCGGCCTGCACTGCCGCCGATACAGAAGTTACGTCCCCGGCCACTACGATGAGATATTTCCCAGAGCAGATGCTGCGGGCCATGAGCAGCTTGATGTTAGCTGCCTTCAACATGGTGTCCTGGACCAGGAAGCCGGTGGCCACGCTGGATAGCTCGATAAGTCCGATAGAACAGATGTCAGGCACGGCTTTAACTCCTAAAACTCCGCTAACAACGCTAACTACGCTTCAATCACCACCGCATCGCGATTTACTGTAACCACTCCGTCGATGCTCGCATGAATTCTTGCGCCCAGCTTCCCTTGCGGCGGCACGGCCAGCAGATCGCCCGCGCGAACCCGGTCGCCGCACTTGACTACCGGGACTGCCGGAACGCCGGCGTGCTGCTTCAGCAAGATATTGACATTGCGCGGCGAAAAGACCTGATCGAGCAGCGGCCCTGTGTTGTTGAATTCGCCCAAACCCAGCCTGGCAATCAGTCTGCGCATCGGCACGCGCCTGAATTCGGCCATGGGATGCGGCGTTATTGTTGCGGGATCGCCCTTGAAAGTTAGCCCGCGCTCGCGCGCCAGCGGCTTGGCCTGTACGCACACGTTTTTGGGATCGAGATCCTCGGGACAGGCGTACATGGTGCAGAGGTTGCATTCGCAGCAATAGAGCGTGGCCACCATGGGGTCGGCTCCAGTGGCAAAGCCCAGCGACTGCATGGCGCGATGCGGCTCGATCGGATGTCCCAACAGAAATCGCGGACAGAACTCAGTGCAGAACCGGCATTGATCGCAGGCCGAGCGCCCGATGCGGTTCACCTGAATCATGGGTGCGTTGTGGCGCTGGATCAGGCTGTGCGTAGCCGGCAGCACGACGATGCCGCCTGTTGTCTTCGTTACAGGCTCGTCGAGGCTGGCCGCCGGTTTCGCCATCATCACGCCGCCGAGCAGCACGCCGATGTCGCCAACCGTCGCCCCGCCTGCGGCCTCAATCACCTCGCCGATCGTGATGCCCACCGGAACCCGCAGCGTGCAAGGATTCTCAACCGCGCCCGCCACTGTGAGGTATTTGTGCGTCACAGGCCGGTCCAGGCCAATGTTGATGAGCGTCTCAACGTTCGAGACGACTGTATCTACATCCTTAGGCAGCCCACCGGGTGGGATCACGCGGCCGGTTACCAGGTGGACGAGGATGAATTCATCGCCGGCCGGGTAACAATCCGGCAACGGAACAACCCGGACTCCCTGAGGTGCCTGCCGTTCCAAAGCCTCAATAATCTCGTGATATTTTTCCTTAACCCCGATCACGCCTTCAGACGCGCCAACAAGCTCCATGGCGATGCGCAGGCCGCGCAAGAAAGGCTCCGAGAGGTGGTGGAGGAGTTCCTTGTCCTTGTGCAGCAGCGGCTCACACTCGGCAGCATTGGCAATCACGAGCGAAACCTTGGTTCTGAACTTCGCCGCCGCGGGAAACCCGCCGCCGCCAGCGCCGACGATGCCGAGTTCCTCAATGCGATCGACAGACGAATGTTGGGACGCGCCCCCCGCCAGACTCACTCGCGACTTTCCCGCAATTCCCGACATTCAGGCTCAACCTCAGAATTCCGTCAATAATGGCGATTGACTCTGACCTAAACTGTACTGTATTATTTAAAACAATTCAAGAGTGTTCAAAATAGTTCATCAATGAAATGTCTGATTCCAAATATCGGCAGCACCTCGTTCAAGTTCCGCGTTGTGGACATGCCGGGCGAGACAGTATTGGCAGAGGGGCGCGTAGAGCGGATCGGCCAGCCGGGTGGCGGCTGTCCCGACTACCCTTCGGCGATTCGCAAATGCATTACGGCGATTGCGGGCCAAGGCAAGGCTTTGGCGAGTTTGGCGGAGGTGGGCGCGGTAGGGTTCAAAGTGGTTCATGCCGGCCCGCACAACGCATCGCAACTCATTGACGATGAGTTTCTCGCTGCGATGCAGGAGTTCTCGTTCATCGCGCCGGCGCACAATCCGCCCTACATCGAGGCGATTCAGGCGTTTCGCCAGGAACTTCCGGGCGTTCCGCTGGTTGCGGTGATCGAGACCGCTCCTTACCGGTGGATGGATGAAGCGGCCACCACCTACGCCGTGCCCTACGAGTGGCGCACTGAATTCGGCATGAGGCGCTATGGATTCCATGGCGCCAGCCATCGCTCCGCGAGCGAACGGACCCAATCGCTGCTAGGCCTCAACAATCTTCGCCACATCTCCTGCCATCTTGGAGGCAGTTCGAGCATCGCTGCGTTTCGCGACGGTGTCGCGGTTGACACCAGCTTCGGAACATCCCCTCAGTCCGGATTGCCGCAAAATAACCGGGTTGGCGACATCGACGTCTTTGCCGTCCTCCACATGATGAAGAAGCTCGGTCTCGATCCGGACCAGATGGCCAGCTTGCTTGGGAGCCGCTCAGGGCTCGCGGGCATCAGCGGCGCCAGCGGAGATATTCGCGACCTGAGCACAGCGGCCGCCGCGG
>Ga0302188_10003324_pt1 | contig 11235 bp, 10 predicted proteins | sample II_Bog_E2_1_FD_198783 | JGI IMG/M metagenome (GOLD analysis project Ga0302188, IMG submission 198783) | Peat permafrost microbial communities from Stordalen Mire near Abisko, Sweden - II_Bog_E2_1 | ecosystem: Environmental > Terrestrial > Soil > Wetlands > Peat | place: Sweden: Abisko... | reverse complement strand
ATCCGATTATTTTGTCTTTAACATTCAGTTACTTTTCCAATCTTAGCACCTACATATTTTTAGCTTCGCTCTTAGTAAGTCTGTCCATTCGAAAGCTCCTTTCATTGATCGGATGAATTTGAGAGTTAGCATAATCTTGGGTGGGCCTTATTGCAGGCCTATCTGTGTTGAGAACATGACTGTTGATTGTATTAAAGCTGATTCTGCTGAATTTCTCTTCTTCATTAGACTGGCTCATGATTACTCTTCTAACGAATTAATTATAGCTTATTATCCTATTTATGCTGTAAAATAATGACATAATTCAGATATTAATAAATAAATTTAGGAGAATATTGAATTGATCAGAACAGGATTATAGTTGAAGGTTTTCAGTGCCTTTCAAGCATCGTTTGTAATATTGCTCTTTGGTTAATATTTTATTGCAGAATGGAGGGGCGACTGTTGAGAGTTGCACTTGAATAGTACGATACCTCACTGTTTGTATCGCGTTCGGGCTGGATTAATACATTCCTGGCTGGTCTCAACTATCTTCTGTCAGTCAAACTATCAGTTTCTTCCCGGTGATGTGAGTTGGACCCTCCTCCTTCAATCGGCTTCACTATTACTTTATTCATTTCCATGTTTGGTTCATTTCCGAGTAAAATAAAATCATCTTCTACTTCTTCGAAAATTTTGCTCAGCTGTTCCAAAGATTCAGCTTTGTTGACAAGGGACTGCACTCTCTTCAACTATGTTAGTTCTTGGATAGAAAGAACCGATGCTGAGTTGTAACTGCTAACCTTGCGTAAGTGAGAATCAAGATTGAGGTTAACTGTGGAGAATAGCTCCAACGAGAGATTTTTGATCTGCTTGACAAACTTGTTTTGCCTTTTGTTCAGGGTGATGTAGGAGTACGTGTGAATCTCTTTGTTATCAGTTGAAGAGTTAGTATTCGAGTTCATGCAACCCTTGCCAAAGCACTCGCAGCTAGTTGATTCTTCTTTCAGAAAGATTGACCGAAAGGGCATTACTTTCACCTCTCCAGAAGGGGTTATGAACAGATACTGAGAGAATAAATCGAGTGTGAGGTAGGTGAGATGCCAGCTGTCAAACAATTCAGCGGCTGCCAAACACTGCTTTAGTATATAGGCGTACTCAGCGATCCAAATTTCCTGCCGTAGCCGTTTTTTATAGGTGATATGGTCTAGCAACGTATAATTGAGATATTCCATGCAGATGTTTATTACTTCTTATGACTATGAGCTTTTAAAGCAAGAGTACTACGCTTTATTTGATAGCTGTGACTGTGGTGGACAATTTTATTTGCACTCAGATCCGAAGTTAACGTATTTGTGACTGGCAAAGACGTTGTATACTTTGAGAAAAGGTACGCTATTTCGATGCCTAGTTAAAAATTGTAATTCTGTGGTGATGGTTTTGATGTACTACCGTTGCACTGTGCGTGACATGACCATCAAGTAATCATAGTTTTCTTGCTTTTTGCGAAAGAGGCTAATCCTACCGAATGAACTTGCATGAATCTACTCCAAAAAGGCATATCTCTCCAATATCCACGATGACTTTGCTTATTCTGTCTGATTGCCCATCAGATGGTAGTTATAATTCAAATTATAGTTAACTTATTATCATGAAATATAGGGACAACTTCGCTAATTTGCAATGGATGCATGGAGTAGGTCAGTAACTCGCCTTTATCTAAGACGCCAGCTAGTTTGATTTCTTCGCAGTAATAATACTACCCTGCACCATTCGCAACCCCTTTACTCCAATTTCCCTCATAAATGAGCTCGGAGTTCTTATATAAATATTTGCCGCAGCCCTAAAACAGTCCACTGCGTATCCCCCCCTCATACTGATCACCATTGATGTATTGAATAATACATTGACCGTTTTGCTCATCGTTGATAAAGTCTCCCTCATAGACTGTACCATTTTAGTATTGATAGACTCCCCTTCCGTTCTTTTGATTGTCCCTCAATTCCCCTTTGTAGTAGTCGCCATTCGGCAAAAATATTTAGACAACACCGTCAAGGTCCCCATTTTTCCAATAACCACGCAAATACATGCAATTGAATTCATCAAAAAGTGTACCCTACCCATTTTGTAGGCCATTAGCAAAAATTCCTTAGAATCTATGCTTATTCTAATAGTTGATAATGCCTCGTCCGCTTTTGAGATTGCTACTGAATGATCCAACATACTTTTCTCCCGTTAGAGCACAAAAATGTTCGCCTTACCCTTCCTTGACGTCATTATGCCAATGGCCTGAGTACTAATCTCCATTGCGGTAGTAATAAACTCCCTTGCCTTCTTTTATACCCGCTAATACATCTCCTTCATAGCTCTCCTTGTTCCCGAACAAATAGAGGCCTTTTCCTGTCATTTCATCGTTGCTCCACTCTCCACCATATATTTCTCCTTCTGAGAAGTAGTATACTCCAAATCCTTATCGAACTCCGTTGTCTAAACCTCCTTTATAAATACCTCCATCTTCGTATTTGATTGGCTGACTCTTCGAAGGAATCCTCTACTCGATTAATTTCAGTTTTGCAATAGCTTATTCACGGTAATTGTTCTGTCTTTTTTAGGGAGACATCTTATTTTGCTTAAATATTTAGCGATAATCACCAAAGGATTGTTCATTGCTGCAATCAATCATAAAACGTGACATCTTAACAAGTGAGGAATAGCATTTAATTTTATAACACTCTAAATGAGAAGCATCGTACATTCGAGGAATTGATTGATGGCAACCCAATTGTAGTCGATGTTGAAATGATCGTTCATCGTGTAGAGGTTGAGTTCAGGCTGCAAGAGAATTTATGGATTGAGCTGATACATCATTTTAATAACAAATAGGCCCACCTTTTGTAAAACCTATCTGTTAAATCTTCCATCCTAAATGCCACAGTGGGATTGATAATTTTTAGATATTTGACTTAAAATAGAAACTTCTTTTCTTTCTTTAAGGTTTATCGTTTCCAATTCTCTCCAGGAATATATTCCATTGGCAAAATTTTTGATAGACAGAAAGCCCTCATTAATAAAGGTGAAAGGTAGATACATAATTTTAACCTCCTGATCAATTTAGCCCCATCCGTTAACAATCAGAAAATTATAGTCAATTACAACGTAACCCAAATCAATACCATTGCCTTCAAGTGTTACGAAGATGTCAAATACCTTGCCAATTAGAAAGGTTATTAGCTTAGAGGTTTCCTATTTACTCTGGGACCTTGAATTAATAATCATTGTCTCCAGCGATCTACTGCAGTACTCAAATATGAGGACTAATCTTTTGACTTACTTGGCTTGAATGTTGTCCCACAAGGTGGCATTTACAAATCCTATAAATTTGCTGACTCCTTTGCATTCAAATGCATCCCAATTGCTGACCACTTGTCGCAAAATGGCAACCGTCTCCGACTAACCACTAATGTCCTTTTGAACAGCAAAAAATGTTTTCTTGGAGATCACATCCTTGAGAACAATAAGCTAGCAGTCGCCAAAAGAGTAGAGTTTTCTGATCTGTCGAAACTCATTCGCATATTTCTTATAGGGGATCTCCTGCGACTTAACTTTATTCATTAACTGATTTAAAGATCTGTTATAACTATCATCATACAAATCAAAATGCTGTGTGCCAATATATAATCATTATTCCATGCAATTAGCTTTGGAATCATCGTTTATGATAGTAAAGTTCTTTTTCGATAGATTATAACTATTATCATGGAAAAGAGTCCGTCTTTAGTGCTTTTGGATCGCGAGATGTGCAACTACCACCTCAAAAATAACTACACACGCAGCAACAACTTATCCTGCTACCAAACTGACAAGAAAATGATCGCTTAGTTTTACAGTGCTATGGGAGACCACTTTATGCAGAATCATCTCAATGATCAACCCCCTTCCAAACGCAACAACCAAAGACTTTTTAGGATTCAGTCGCAGATACACTAAAATATCAAGAATCCTTTGATCTCTGGGCTACCTAAGGAAATCAGTCAAAACAATTTGATAGATGTTGATCGGGCTGACACTATACCAATATCAAAAGTTCCATTATTTTCGGAGGTGGAAAGCACAAAAAAGAAAAAGTATCTAATCGCTAAAGAAGTGCGTGCAATGCTCAACCAAGACATTCAGGAAATGCTTAAATAGAAGTAATAAACCTTATTTCGAAAGAAATTTCCACCAGCCCTAAAGCAGACTCGGACAATGTCAGTGAACAGTCTCGAGATAGAAACAATGATCAAGGAATACAATAGAATTTTGATTAAATTCAAAAACAGCAAATGTAACTTTGGGTGCAGTTTGAATCTACTTGACAAAGAGAAGAATTTTGATTAGTTTATCAGTACTGCTGCCAACATCAACGACCAAAAATTTAGGATACTTGATTTGTTTAAAAAGATGTACATGGAAACTAACAACGAGGGAATTGACGTTGCTCTCATGAACTACATTATGAAATTTCAAAACCAATAAAAAAACAACAAAATAGTAAAAGGTCGCACCAACAGTAAAGTTAATTTCAGCAAATAGACTTCCCATACCCCTCAGAAAATAACAAAAAAGCAATCAATAGAGTACACTATATCCAGAGCATAGTCAAACTTCAAAATGTCTTCAGCCAAATAATCCTTTGAGAGAAGAAGTACCTTAAGTCAATTTTTCAAGCAACCGACCAAGCGCAGCATGAAGGAAAACGTCCCTGACAAAGAAAAAGGAGAAAGAAAAACGAGGAGCCGTCCCTCGCATCAGGCAGGCCATCTAAAGTTAATTATTTGATTAAAAGTGTATTGTGGGAATTAATTGAGCATATTAGTCAATTGTTGCTAATTTGAAGCAAAATAAGTTCATTATAAATTCAAAATTTTTGCTGCTTCTGACATGAAGGTCGCACGATAGGTTTAGATAGTGCAAGCACCTGATTTGTACAGCTAATGTAAAGGAAATGAGCTGAAAGGCTTCGAGTACTTCTCCTTCCTCTTCAATCAAGTAGAGCAATATGAAAGCAAATTGACATCAAGCCTTGAAAATCAGAAATTAAATAAAATTATCGCCGAACCAATAAATGAAAACACAAAGCTGGCAGAATCCATCAGCATCACTTTATAGTCAATGTGGAATGGATGTGTTTTGCAAGAGGAAGAAAAAATTGACTGCTTGGAGTAGTCAGTCAAAATCATGAAAAAGATGCATGAGATCAACAACAGAAGGCCACGATTAACGCAAATTGAAAATGAAGTAACGACCAATCAAATGGAAATAACTATTGTCCAAAAACTATCAGGGATAATTCTAAAGATTTTAATGCCTAAAGAGATGACTTTGAAAAAGTTAATCTCCATGTCGAAAATGATTATCCAACAGATGATGGAGTGCTAATCTACAGGCTCCATTAAATAAAATCAAAATGATAAAAAGAAAAAACCTGCCAAGAAGAACAAGAGAGCCACAACAGATCCCTTGGAGTACAGCTTGATAAGTGGCAAGAAAATTGACTTAGCTTGGTTTTTAATTTTTAGATTTCTACAAGTCAATCTCGAAATTACAGACATGCAGCTCTAAGAAACTAGTTAAACTAACGAAAGTCCTTCTATCATTGAATACATAGATCAAAAGGTGAATCGATTCATAAGGTAGTTTATTAAGCAACTACTGATAGAGGAATTTGCAGAATACAGCCTTGTGCATTCTCTCCTCAAGACCTTAGTCAAACATATAAATGAAATATAGCTTCCGATACTACCTTTCATTCTTAATATCTATCATGATATTTTGGTGCACAAGTTTAAGATGAGCTATGAGTTACTTAGATCCAATCAATCAGATCATAATGTTTTCAATAAGGAGATCTTTTCGCTCTAAAATATAATGATGATGACTGAGTTAATCCCCAAAGTAGCTGATCACATGATTAGCTACGAGGCAGCAAAGGAAGTGGTCACGTGTGTTGGAATTTGCAGTTATTGTGGAGTGAAGAAGAGCAATCAAAGAGAACTGCTCGTCTATCAAAGGATTACCATCAAAATGTAGGAGGATCAAAATATAGTTATTCGCATTTGTTAACCTTGCTGTTTTCAATTAGGATTATAGCCCACTGAGAAACCTAATATACTCCTCTTCGGTCCTCTCATCCTGAGTCGCTATTAGAATGATATTTCAGCTCAAAATTTAAACAATCTAAACACCTCCTTACACAGATTGCTCGTTTATCATTTCATCAATGCAAACAAAAAGAAAATTAAATAGAAGACACAAGTTCAGCTTTTTCAAAGAATAGCAATGAACAATGCGGATGAAACTGTTGCCGCCAAATTAATCGGGTGTGTTTACAACTACTATATGTTTTAGCACAGCAAGTTGTCGATCAAAAAGATTATCTGCTCCAGCATTGAGCTGTTGACCGTATTTTCAAATGACAGAAATGATAAAATTCGATAAAAGATGGTTAAATTTGTCAATAATTCTCATCATATTGTTTCGTTCCTATTACAACCTCGATTTAATTAGGGAGGGGAAAATATTGAAGAATTGCTGAAAGTACGAGATAAATTCTTGACAAGTATTGAGTTCAGGTTGAGAGATTCAATCCCTGAAGTGAGACTGGCCTCCCTCGACCTTTTGTTTTAAATATACAATAAGGGTCATTTATAATCATTGAAGATTGAGTAATTTTACTCCTTCATCTTCTACTAAAAGATTATATTCTTCGAGAATGAGAACATGATGATGAAATCTCTTGATTTGGTTGACAAATTTATCGTGTAGAAAGCGAAGACTGTTCTTTTCAAGAAAATGATGTAACTGTTTGTACAATACGTTCGAGTCATCCTCCAAGCATTAGTATTTGCTATAGATTGCATCAATCAATACAATTCGGATAAGAATTCATCAAAACAGTCATTAAAGGAGCGAGTCTACAAAATCATCAACAAGATCCTCACTATTATTTCGCGTGTCAGTGAATTCTAGTATTAGAAAGACGAGTAACTCGCCATTTTGAATCAGTTTAACGAATATTTAGATTGTTAAAAAACTAACTTTAGATTCATCACTAGTATTGCTTAAGTATACGAGAGGACTGTCTTAAAATTAGCAAAATAAATTAGATTCGAACCGCTAATGATGGTAAATATTCCTTTAGTGACTCGAGACATCATCAAAAAGATGGTACTTGAAATTGATAACTCTTCCAACAGCTCTAATTCTTTAGAAATAATCGAGCAAAATTTAATCAGCCTCATCAATATGGTTTATTAGGATACAATATAATATAAAAAACATATTATGAAGGTTAAATCAGTCAAACAACCAACCTGCAAGCAGAATATCAAGGACATTTCATTCTACATCAAGTCTTCAACTTTCATTGAAATACTCATCGAGACTAATGATGATACTGAGACTTCTATCTCAAGTGACAGTATTAAAGTAAGTACCAATGAACTCATGATTCCCAAGTCCATTAAAATGAACATTTTAAGCCATATACTTTATCTAAACAACATGACCCAAATAATCAGTAAATAAGCAGAGATAGTGCATTACATGAATCTATGGCTCAAGATAAGCAAAAGATAATCCGATGAGCAAGACCACTGTAGTATCATTCTCAATGAAAAGTTATCCACTAAGTTGGAAAGCCTGTCAACTCTCCTTTTTGACAATATAAGAGTTTGCAGCCTTAACCAAATTTAAGAGAGAGGTAAATTTTTGGTTGATTATTTGACATATGCAGGCCAAGCAGAATCCATAACGATGCAGATAAGCAACTACTAAAAATACGGTCGAAATTTCGTCAGAGAGCTCTCAGTCAATTTATAAAATTACAAATCCGTAAAAGACGAACAAATACTCGATCAGATAATAAAAACATACCAATGGATTATTAGATGTCTTTCCATCATCACCACTCTGATCACAAATCTTGAAAGGTATTTAATCTTTAATCACGCCATCCTTCAACTCAGATAAAATGATTTGAGCAGACTATTGTTATCTTCCGCCAATAGGAAATCATTGTCAAAATCAAAGAACAACCAAGATCAAAATGCGACTCTGATCATCAAATCTTCAAGTCTTTTCAATACGAGCTATGCCTTACTCTTGTAAATTTTATAGTTAGAGGCAATTCCATAAAATAATATTGTCTCTGAGCTTATCAAAAAGTTAATGGACCTGCTCAGCCGCTATTGGAAGATTCATCCAAATGTAATTTTTATTTCAAAAAAATTGCTATAAAAAATAACAACCAAGATCAGCGAATCTACATTTATAAAAGATCTCTATAAACTCTTTTTGGAATTGCTGCCATGCAACAGTATAAGAATTCTTTCAGTGATAAATTCCACTTTTGATAAAACTTTTCACAGTATTTTGAGTCATGAGCATTTACGAATGGATGATGAGCTAATGACTTTGTCATTTAGTATTCTCTTTCATATGCTAAAAAGTGGAATGACTGGTCTCTACGAGTTTAACAAATATATCTTTTATGGACTCATGCATCGATGCTCATAGGTCAATCATATTATCATTGATATAATACAAAAGATATATGCTCATGAAGTGTCCGAGAAAATTCTTTTTATGAATTTGTCCCAGAGTTTCAAATTCGTGTATGAAATTTAGTTTTAGCGTGAAGCAGATGAATTCCAAAAAATATAGTTCACCGAGAATCAAAAAAGGAATCTCCAAATTTTATCATCAGTAACAAAGCTGAAAAGCAAAGTGGTGCTGGGGAGAGACAGAAAATAACTAAAAGTTCAAGTCACATTTATGAAAAAGATCGGATAGTACCTATCTTAGTAGATAAATCTTCTCAGGTAGAGCCCCATGTATCTTTTCTTTATAATGAAAATCGTACAAGCCCAAACCATGTTTGACTACTGCTAGTTGAATTAGGTCATTTTTGCTGTAAATAAAATCGTCAATAATTATTATCATTTTATTGAGGAACTCAGATAATCTATGCAAGACCATCAGTAAATAACATAGGAAAGCAGAGAAAAAGCATTCCACATTCTTATTTCTTATCGTGAGACTATTAGCTGTTTGGCATTTCTATGCTATTATAAGCAGATAAATATGCAACTCAAAAATTATAATTTGTTGCTAGATACATCTCCAAATCTTTATGTAACTCTCCGACAAGAAATACCAACTCAAAGAATCAATCCAGAAAATAACGCAGATTAGAAAATTCAGATCATCTTTGATGATATTGACTTATTTTTCGATATAATCAAAGGATAGACTCAGCATTTAGAATTCAACAGAGCGTAGCCTTCTTAAGTGGACGTGGATAGTGAGGAAAATTCAAATTTGACAGACAAAACGAAGATTCAAAAAAGAAATAGACTTCCGCAGCAACTTAAATTTGAAAAACAAAGGAAACATAAAATTTAGAGTTTGAGTTAGGAAAAACCAAAAATTGGAAGGCATCCAAATATCTACACTTCTAAAGTTTATAAGAGGCGTCTGCGTGAAAAAAGATAAATCCAATACAATGAATAAGTCAGATAATGTGATGATTGATGACCCAGTTCTTTATTTTTAACCAAAATATTAATGATTGGTTTTAAAACAATGAACATGAATACGAGTCTAAGTTAATTTTAAAATATTGGACGAAGCATTTACGAAAGTTAAAATTAATGTGATTCCTGATTTACATTAATAAAATAGCACTTTCTGCTTTAAATGGTTTCTCATTGTAGAGTATAGTACAATTTAAAAGAGAATCAATGAGCAAATTGCAACCTTTTGATTTACATTTTCAAACCACATTGCAGCAAAAAGAACTATTGAACAATAACGCACTACTCAGTCAAGAAGAAAACCATTCGCTGCTTAAAAGAGAAGTTCAAGAAGACGACCATCTTGTATTTCACAATCACAAGTAGCTCTCACTTGATGCTCAGCATCAATCACTTGCTCTTCTTGCCCGCAATTCTATCGAACAAGGCATTCCGATCCCACGAAATATGCTCTCTCATTCTTAAGACGCTTACCAGCCGCAAGACTAAGATCCGGAAAAAGAAATTGACTACAACCGAATTAAATTGGAGGTGTCTGAAGAAGACAAACAGTGGTTTGTTTAATCTCTCGGTCTAAATGAATTGCTTTTGTTGAGAAAGTTCCCCAGCAACACCAAAAACGTGTTACGCAACTTGGGTAATGCCCAAAATCAGTTCATTCTCTACCACGAAACTGCACGAGAGCAGGTATTCCAAAAATTAGCAAATCCCTAAAAGTTTTTCGACTGGGTGAGATCAATCCGTTTGGAGAGATTTGAAAACTTTAAGAAGGTTTGGGCTGAATAAGAAAATAAAGCCTTTAGGAGAGTCTATAAACAACTATGCTTCAAATTTTACAAGTAATGTTCCATACCTTATGTGCTGTCTTCAAGAATGAAAAATGGTGAAACAAAGTTGTCCCATCTTCGTTATATTTACCGATTTCTTCAAGGGCTTAAAGAGCCGCAATAATTCTCTTATTTCAAGAAGATTGAAAGATGATGTTAAAAAATATTGACATTTATTACTTATTATTTAAAAAATATCGCACAACTAAAATTACGATAAATTTATAAAAGAATATCTCCGTTTTAGACTACAATACAGCTTTATTACAATAAAATAAAAGGCTAAATTGAAATAAAATTATCGCATTTAGCCAAGAATATGGTCGTAAGATATTTGATGGTATCCACTACGAATTACTCAAAAAAGATGGAAGTTGGAATCAAAACTTAACATGGTTAATCTATAAGAAGAAAAAAATCGATTATCCATTGACAGAGCATAAAATGTAACCCATATAGTTTATTTATCGATTGTTGATTATTATCATTAAGAAGAATTTATCCTTGTCATTATTGTTCTGAAATCAAGGAAGTCTTTTTTAAAAGAGTGAGGATTTTTTTAAAAATCAGTCTTTTCTCAAATCATTTCAATCAATGAGTTCTCACCGAAGGTCCCTCAAGGATTAAGTCAAAACAGAGACTTAGCATCAATAGAAGTACTGTTTATACCTATTTTTAAAATGTCAATCTTTTTATCGTTTATCAATGGTTAATGAAATCGTAGTATAATTATTTTAAAAATTAAAAAATTTGCATTTAGAAACACCAATTTTGTATTTAAAATATTTGGGGTTGGGGGTTGGGGTTGGGGTTGGGGTTGGGGTTGGGGTTGGGGTTGGGGTTGGGGTTGGGGT
>Ga0302188_10003323_pt1 | contig 11236 bp, 8 predicted proteins | sample II_Bog_E2_1_FD_198783 | JGI IMG/M metagenome (GOLD analysis project Ga0302188, IMG submission 198783) | Peat permafrost microbial communities from Stordalen Mire near Abisko, Sweden - II_Bog_E2_1 | ecosystem: Environmental > Terrestrial > Soil > Wetlands > Peat | place: Sweden: Abisko, Stordalen... | reverse complement strand
TGGATACAATTTGGTAAATCTGTTTTCGTGTCTTGGTTTCTGATTTCATATTTCTTTGCTTTTTTTATTGCAAAGATAAATGCTATCGTTTGTTCGTGAAAGATGCAGACTACGGAAGCCTTACGCTATAGTGAAGCCCTCACTTCTTAGAAATCGTGTCGATTCATCTTATTGAATACATTTGTGCAATTCACACGGGTTTTAGTGAGGGTTTCACTTATGCAATCCTGGTTTTCTCATGTGAAGCCCTCACTTTGAAATAAATCCGGGATACTCACGATGTTGATAGAGAGGGTTTCACTTCTATCAGCTATAGTGAAGCCCTCACTTCTTAGAATTCGTGTCGATTCATCTTATTGAATACATTTGTGCAATTCATACAGATTTTAGTGAGGGGTTCACTTATGCAATCCTTGTTTTCACATGTGAAGCCCTCACTTTGAAATAAATCCGGGTTACTCACGATGTTGATAGTGAGGGTTTCACTTCTATCAGCTATAGTGAAGCCCTCACTTTTTAGAATTCGTGTCGATTCATCTTATTGAATACATTTGTGCAATTCACACGGGTTTTAGTGAGGGTTTCACTTATGCAATCCTGGTTTTCTCATGTGAAGCCCTCACTTTGAAATAACTCCGGGATACTCACGATGTTGATAGTGAGGGTTTCACTTCTATTAGCTATAGTGAAGCCCTCACTTCTTATGTTAGAATTCGTGTCGATTCATCTTATTGAATACATTTGTGCAATTCACACGGGTTTTAGTGAGGGTTTCACTTATTGAGTTTTTTATTCGCTAAATTAAAATCGTGAGACCCAAACAGCACAGCGGACTGCAATAAAGAGAACAAAGAACAAAGAACAAAGACTGCTGAAACCGTAACCTTTCAAACTCTTCAAACTCTTCAAACTCTTCAAACTCTTCAAACTCTTCAAACTTTCTTTCTCCAACCCTTAATGCAAGTTATTAATAAAGAATTATGCTCAACAACATGATTTTTTACCGGACAAATACCACTTTTTTGCGTTAATTTGCGGTCTAAAATAATAAATGTAAAAAATACAATTAATTATGACTGTACAAGAATTAAAATCTGAATTTGAAACTGCTTATGGCAAGGAAGCAGAAGCTGTTTATTTTGCACCCGGGCGTGTAAATCTTATCGGAGAACATACCGATTATAATGGTGGTTCGGTTTTTCCGTGTGCATTAAGTTTTGGAACTTATTTATTACTACGCAAAAACGATGAGAAATTTGTCAATTTCCGTTCATTAAATCAACCTGAAATTCTTAGTCTTGGTTTGAACCAACTGACAACTCCACTTGATAAGTCCTGGGTAAACTATCCATTGGGCGTTTTTGCTCAATTCATCAAACGTAATGTTGAAATTAAAACCGGATTTGACATTTTAATCTGGGGAAATGTTCCGAACGGAGCAGGTCTGTCTTCATCTGCAGCATTGGAAGTTGTCACAGCTTTTGCGTTGAACGATCAATTAGGAACAGGCTACAGCCGTACTATATTAGCCCAAATCGGACAGAAAGCCGAACATGAATTTGCTTTTGTGAATTGCGGTATCATGGATCAGTTTGTTTCAGCACACGGGAAAAAAGATCATGCTGTTTACTTAAACTGCGATACACTCGAATTCGAATTGGTGCCTGTCAAACTGGAAGGCATAAAAATATTAATCTCAAATACTCACAGTCCTCATAAACTCGATTCAGGCGCGTATAACCAACGTGTTGCCGAATGTCAACTGGCTGTTGCGCAGCTAAACAAAGTTCGTCCGATCAAATACCTGGCTGAACTGACTGAGGCTGAGTTTAAAGAAATTGAATCGGCCATTACCGATCCTATCGCCCTTAAACGTGCCCGCCACGTTGTCGGTGAAGTTCAACGCACATCTGATGCTGTGGTTGCATTGAAAGCCGGTGATATAGTAAAATTCGGACAATTAATGAATGCTTCACACATTTCATTACGCGATGATTATGAAGTAACCGGATTGCAATTAGACACAATGGCCGAAGAAGCATGGAAAATTGATGGTGTTATCGGATCACGCATGACAGGTGGTGGTTTTGGCGGTTGTACCGTTTCATTAGTGAAAGATGAAGCTATCGACACATTTATTGAAAAAGTAGGTGCAGCTTACGAAGCTAAAACAAGTATTAAACCTCAGTTTTATATCGCTGAAATTGGCGATGGAGCGTGTAAATTGAGTTAATTGGTTAATTAGTGATTGGTTAATTAGTTGGTTTGGAGTTTGGGGTTTGAAATTTCAGATAAAGAAATTCAAAATCAGTATTCCAGTTAACCATTTAATTAACCAATCAACATATTAACCAGTCACGAACCAATTAACCAATCACCAATTAACCAATGGATAGAAGTGACGTCCCGTTTATGGGATCAACCATCAAAAGAAACATTAACGAGGGACACAGAACGCGGAACGCGGAACTCACTAACCAATCAACTAATTAACTAATCAACCAATTAACTAATATGAAGACAGTAAAACAATTACAAATGGAATTGGACGGTAAACCCGTAACACTATACACCCTTTTCAACAAGAAAGGCATGTCTGCGGATATTACCAATTATGGTGCTAAAATAATTCGTCTTATCACTCCCGACAGAAACGGGAAGTTTGATGATGTGGTACTTTCATTCGATACACTGGAAGAAGTAATAGAAAAAGAGATCTATTTCGGTGCCATATGCGGGCGTTTTGCCAACCGTATTAAAGATGGCAAGTTTACCCTCGACGGAGAGAACTATCAGCTTCCTGTCAACAATGGGACAAACGCATTGCACGGTGGTATTCATGGTTTCAATGAAAAAGTATGGACATTAAAATCAGTAACTCAACAGGAGCTGGTATTAACTCTTTTCTCGCCTGATGGTGAAGAAGGTTATCCAGGCAATCTGAGTGTTACTGCCACTTATTTCCTGTCTGATGAAAACGAGCTGAAGATTCATTATGAAGCAACAACCGACAAAGCAACCATCATAGGGTTGACCAATCACTCGTACTTCAACCTGAAAGGTGCAGGCAACGGAACCATTCGTCATCACCAACTACAACTCAATGCCGATTTTTATACGGTTTTAGATGAATCATTTGCCCTGACAGGCGAAATACGTCCGGTAGAAGGAACTCCCTTTGATTTCCGTCAACCGACAGTTGTTGATGAACGCGTAGACGATGAAGCTTTTGTTCCAGGATGGGGATTGGATAACAACTGGTGCATTCGCAAACATCAGAAAGGCGAATTAGCACTGGCAGGTTTCGTTTACGAACCTGAAAGTGGCCGTAAAATGGAAGTGTTGACTACTCAACCCGGTATACAGATCTATTCAGGGAACTGGATTGAAAACGTTACAGGAAAAGAAGGTAAAAAATATGACCGTCAGGATGCCATTTGTCTGGAGACACAAGGGTTCCCTAACTCTCCGAATATACCTTTCTTCCCAAGTCCTGTTCTTCGCCCGGGTGAAAAATATGACGAATGGTGCGTATATAAATTTTCGGTAGAATAAAATTACCCTTTAAATTAATCAATAATTAATAATTGGCAGGATTCTGACATTAAAATTCTGTAGATTAAAAAACGGATTATTAAAATTCTACGATTACTAATAAGTTGAAGCCGGTTAAGATTTTTATCTTAGCCGGCTTTTTTGTCTGGTAAAGGTTGATTGGTTAATTGGTTAATTTGTTTTTGAGTTCGGCGTTCCGCGTTTCGTATTTTGTGTCCATCGTTAATGTTTATTTTGATTGGTTGATCCCGTAAATGGGACGTCACTTCGTTCAGTTGGTTGATTGATTAACTAATAGATTTAATTGTATAATAGGTATAGGCGCTTAAGCAGCCCGAACTAAATGGTTGTTTGTGATTTATATAATAAATATATAGGACATCTTTTAAGGTAGCTATTCATCAAATACTACCGACTATTGTTACAAATTTTCAATTGACTCCAGCTTTACAGGCTGTGTAAGAACTAAAATTAAAGATGATATAACTATCAAATTTAAGCATGTAGTTGAAATAAGGTAATAAGGTTAAAACATTTTTGTTAATATTTCTACTAAGGTTGATAAACAAAAATAAGGTTTATTTTTTAAAAACCTTATTTTTAAGGTATTAAACCTTAATAGAAATTAATGAGTACCAACCCAAACCTTATTACCTTATTAAAAAAAAGCATTAACTATCAATTTGGAATGAACAAATTCTACTAATTTTATTTTTACACAGCCTGTTTAGCTGGAGGATGATTATGGATTAAATATTGGCTTAAGCCGAATGTATTATTTCTCAATATATTTAGGGTCTGCTGAAAAACAGTTATATTTCAACAGACCCTATTTAATCTGTAAATTTCTGGTATTTAAGAGTAATAAATATAGTTTCCTGTGTAATAGAAATTAACACCGGCAACTTAACAATGTATGAAGTTTAATTGTGTGTAATTAATTTATTTTCAGTTCTTTATTTTGGTTCTTCCCCCTTCTATATAACTAATTAGTAAAGTTCACTTATACAGATGTATAGCAATCTTTAAAATAACTACTTACTTAATGATGACACAAAGTTATTTACTTTTTTCATTTAATTTTTTAAATGGGGACTTAGTAGAAGACAAAACACCCTACAACCCGCCCTTATTAGCTTATTTTTAAAACAGATCAACACTCATAATAGAAATAAATACCGACATTTTAACTATGCGTGAAGTCATAAAGTTTTAAATTGCAAATTGCAATTTAATTTATCCCTGTATTTTCCGTTTTTCTACAATCAGGCCCTGAATAGCCAGAATATCAATTCCCGAGTTCAGAAAGCAGGCAATAGCATCTTCTGGGGAACAAACGATGGGTTCATCCATGACATTAAAGGATGTGTTAATGAGCATGGGACATCCGGTAAGTTCATTGAAGGTCTTAAGAAGGTTATAAAACAATGGATTACTATCGGAATTTACAGTTTGTACACGTGCAGAATAGTCGACATGGGTGATGGCAGGAACGTTCGAACGGATTTGTTTGAGTTTGTTAAGCCCTGATATTTCATTCTCATTTTTATCCATAGGCAACCTGTGTTCTTTTTTCAGGAATCCGACAAAAAGCATATAAGGGCTGACTGGTACCTTTTCGAAATACTCAGCGGCATATTCTTCCAGAATTGCCGGTGCAAATGGGCGAAATGATTCCCTGAATTTGATCTTCATATTCATTACCGACTGCATTGCAGGGTTACGGGGATCACCAAGTATGCTCCGGCTTCCCAACGCACGGGGACCATATTCCATTCGTCCGTCAAACCATCCGACTATTTTTCCTTTTGAAATTTCAGATGCAACGACACTTACATACTGATCATCTCCTAATTCCCGGTAAGTGAGATGTTTATTATATAGAATTGCTTTTATTTCGTCCTTCCCATAACAAGGGCCCAACATGGCATTGTTCATTTTATCGGTTCCATCGGCGTTTATTGACCTTTGCTGATGAAAATGCCTGTAATACACTTCGTATGCTGCTCCCAGAGCTCCACCTGCATCACCTGCTGCAGGTTGAATCCAGATGTTTTTAAACGGGCTTTCCCTGAGGATTCTTCCGTTTGCAACACAGTTAAGAGCCACTCCTCCGGCCATACATAAATTCTCATTCCCGTATTTTGAGTAAAGGTGATTCACCATTTTCAATAAGATTTCTTCCGTCACTTTTTGAATAGAGCTGGCTATATCCATATGAAATGTCGTTAATTCCGAACCTTTCTCCCTTGGTTTTGACCCGAAAAGCCTGTCGAATTTACTGTTCGTCATTTTTAACCCCCGCGTGTATTCGAAATAATCCATATTGAGACGAAAGGAGCCGTCTTCTTTTACATCGATCAAATGGGAGTAAATGGTCTTTACAAATCGTGGACTGCCATAAGGAGCAAGTCCCATGACTTTGTATTCATCACAGTTTACTTTAAACCCAAGATAGTAAGTAAATGCCGAGTAAAGTAATCCGATCGAATGCGGATAATTTATTTCCTGAAGGAATTCAATGGAATTACCGGACCCCTGTGCAACTGTTGTAGTGTTCCATTCCCCGACCCCATCAAGGGTTAAGATGATGGCTTTATCGAAAGGTGAAGGATAGAATGCAGAGGCTGCATGAGAGTGATGATGTTCTGTAAATAACAGATTTTCGCCATCATAATTCCAGTCTGAATCAATCTCTTTGAGCTTTTTAATGATTTCCTTTTTTTGAAAAATCTTTTCCTTGATCCATAAGGGCATCGATTTCCAGAAAGAAAGAATTCCTTTGGGGGCAAAAACCACGTGGGTTTCAATAATCCGTTCAAATTTGGTAAAGGGCTTTTCGTAAAAAACAATGGAATCAACCTCTTTAAGCTCTATGCCGGCCTGTTTCAGACAAAAAGAGATGGCATTCACCGGGAAATGCTGATCGTTTTTAATACGTGTAAAGCGTTCCTCCTGAACTGCAGCTACTATCGTTTCATTGCTCAGCAGACAGGCGGCACTGTCATGATAAAATGCAGAAATTCCTAAAATGTACATAATTATACTTTGACAGATTAAAATAATAAAAAATTACAAGACAAGATTAACAGGATTAACAGGATTCATATTATTCAATAAGATTCTAAAAATATAAATTGTATAGCTTTTGGGAATAAATCATTCTTTTAGAGCACAATTTACATGTTAATCCTGTAAATCCTTTCTAAAAATAAACACAGATTATAATAATAAAAAAATTACAAGACAAGATTAACAGGATTAACAGGATTCATATTATTTAATAAGATTCTAAACAATATAAATTCTGTAGATTTCGGAATCAATCATTTTTTTGAGCATAATTTACATGTTAATCCTGTAAATCCTTTCTAAAAAAAAACAAACTATCAAAGTAGAAACAATTCAGAATAAGGAATAAATAAACGGAGCAAGTGCAGAGCCTTCAACCAATACAACCAAAATCCCAAGCATTACAAGAATGATGATGAGGGGCCAAAGCCAGTATTTTTTCCTGTATTTCAGAAAAGAGAGTAATTCTTTAAGTGTTTCCATTGTACGTTTAAAATTGATTTTTCATAGAACTTTCATCCTGTGATCGTTTTTCAATCCAATAGGATTCAGCAAGTTTATCCTGTTTAAGTTTTAAATCATCCTTCCCTGTAATTTTAAAAATCAGACTTAACGGAATAAAGAGAACTATATAAATTAGAGTCAACAATAGGTATGTATTTACGATACCCATCCACCTTCCGATATATTCCAATCCTATCCTGACAGGATCTATCAAAAAAGGAAGGAATAAGCCTGCAAATCCAAACAGGATTCCTGCCGTAAGCATCCACGGGTTAAGTGTATGCCCGTGGAGGGTTTGATAGAAAGTCAGGCCAAAGAGAATCAGTCCTACAATGAGTCCGAATGATCTGTTTTTCTTCAACTTAGTTTTCCGTATCATTTCAATTTGTTTTTTACTCTTTGTTCCTGGTTATGTATTCTTGGTTCTTTATTCTTGATTCTTTGATATTAGCTCCTGGTTCTTTCTCAAAATTTCAAATTACGAAATAACATTCGTTCCTTTTGGGTCTCGCGATTTCCATATCGCGAATAATGAATAGTAACTACTTAACCCTCTTCCATACGGAAAACTGAATGCAGAACACGGAACATGCTTCACCCTTTAGTCGCACTCCCACAAATTCAGGAATGAGGAGTTAGAAGTGAGTTGGAGGATGATTTTCCAAGACCCGAAACCTTTCAGACCCAAAACGCGGAACACATAACCCGGAACCTGCTTCACCTTTTAGTCGCACTCCCACTTCTATGGCACAATCTTTATGCATTTATCACCAAGTGGGAGGGCGACAATCCGGAAACCCCAAACTCTTTAAACTTTTCAAACTTCAAACCCTTCAAACTTTTATAACGCGAAACACGGAACGCGGAACGCAGAACGCGGAACGTGATTATCTTCCGTACATAGACATCAATTTCAGCAGTACACCATTTGTCCAACCGAAGCCATCCTGTCCTGCATATTCACCTCCACCTGCATCCAGGGTTGTGTTTTCCACATTGTATTTCTCCAACAATTTACCAGTCCGATGATACACATTTACATTCAGTCTTATCCAGCGCGTAGCAATCTCCTTTGCTGAAGCTTTACAGTTATAATTTTCCAGCCCTTTTATGGCTATCCATTGCAAAGGAGCCCATCCATTCGGAGCATCCCATTGCTGTCCGGTATTCTTCAGAGTCGCAACCACTCCCCCGCTTTTTAGAAATTGGTGCATGACGGTGGATTCCACTTCTAAAGCCTGACTTCTTGTTGCGAGATTAAAGAATAGTGGTGAAATCCCTGCAGCGGTAAGTTCTGACGACTGCTTTTGCTGAACAAAATTATAATCGACATATAAGTGAGCTTTTTCATTCCAACAGTATTTATTTATAGCTGATTTCCTTGCATGAGCTTTTTTAAGAAACAAGGAATATAGTGCCGTTTTTCCGGTGACTTTGTATGCATGCGCCAGGGTCATTTCCATTTGGAACATCAATCCGTTTAAATCAACGGGGAGTAAGTCTGTTGTCCGGATGGTGCTGATATTCTTTCCATCTTCGAACCAACGGCTGCTGAAATCCCAGCCGCTTTCTGCTCCGCTTCTTAAATTACGGCACATGAGTGAAAATACTTTCGGCTGATCTACCTTAGCTGCCTTTTCAGATTGGGTAATTGCCAGTTCATAATCTTCGCGATAACTTTCCTGTCTGGGAATACTGTCAAGGTCATAATATCTGTTTAATACCGAACCATCAGGCAGAATGACCACATGTTTTGTTGCTGCCGTTTTATCCATCCAGTAAGCGTATTCCTTTTCGAGAGAACTCAGATAGTGGTTGTAAACTGTATTGCCTTTTTTCTCTGCCAGCAGGTTGATCATAAGGCTAAAGAAAGGAGGCTGTGAACGTGATAAATAATAGGTTCTGTTTCCATTCGGAATATAACCGAAGGTCTGAATCAGATAGGAGAAATTATTGATCATATTTTCAATCATTCCCCATTCACCGCTTTGCTGAAGCCCCAGTATGGTGAAATAGCTGTCCCAGTAATAAATCTCCCTGAATCTTCCTCCGGGAACAATATACGAATAAGGCAACGGAAGCAATGAACTACCGGATATATCCTTATCAGGTTTTCGTTCCAGCACTTTCCAAAGATCATGAATATGATTTTCAACCGGTTCTGATTTCACTGTCCGGTAATTCGATCGGGCGCTTTCGGATGTTGTAAAGTTATCAGCTATAAATTGAATGAAAGTATTCTTTGAAACAGAATCCCTTTTCAATAACCTGTAACTGTCCATTATTTCTTCAGGACTTCTTTTAGGTATACAATCCACAAATGTTTTGCTGTCTGGAAAAACAGGTAACAACTGAACATCTATAAATAATTGTCCATATAGTTTGTCAGGTGATATGACTGTTTTTTGGGAGAAAAGCGACAGGACAAACAGACCCGTTAAAACCAGAGTATAGATTCTTTTCATATTTACTTCCGCGTTCAGAGTTCCGCGTTCCGTGTTCCGTGTTCCGTGTTATGCGTTCCGCGTTTCGTGTTTCGAGTTTCGAGTTCCGTGTTCCGTGTTCCGTGTTCCGTGTTCAGCGTTTGGATTCTCTGTTCTTGTTCCATTATCCCTTATTGTTTGTTCTTTTATCTTTTTATCTTTTTATCTTGGCTCTTGGCTCTTTGCTCTTTCTCAAAATTTCAATTTACGAAATAACATTTCTTCCTTTTGGGTCTCGCGATTTCCATATCGCGAATAATGAACCTAAAGCTACTTAACCCTCTTCAACACGGAACGGACTTCACCCTTTAGTCGCACTCCCGCAAATTCAGGAATGAGGAATGAGGAATGAGTTGGAGGACGTTTTTCCAAAACCCGAAACCTTTCAGACCCGAAACACGGAACGCGGAACATTGAACGTGGAACGTGGAACTATTTCCCAAGATACAGCCGGCACATTGAAACTACATTTTTATCCACATGTGTATTATTGATGGTATCACCTATTTGCAGGTAATGCAGATTGAAATCCTTCAGCAAGGAATCAAAATTCTCAGGCTGATAGTTGATCCGTACATCCAGTTGGTTTGTTGCTGAAATCATTTCAGGAATAGGGGAACCATCAAACCAGTTGTTTTTTAATAAGGTCACTGCCTTTCGTAATCTGTTCATTTTTCCTATCACACCGTTTATGTCGACAGGTTGAGCCGGAAATTGAATTTTAAATTCAGTTTTCTGACTACAATCAACCTGATTTGCACGAATATGAGCAGTCAACAGATCTCCCGAATAACTCCATGTATTATCTTTATTTTCTTTATTATACTCAAGTTTCACACCATTCAGTGAAACCGATACCGGCATCACAGAGCCAAAAAGTTGTACTTCCAGGTTTCGTTTGCTGATCATTTCAGGGAAAGAACCTTCACGGGGTAAAATAGTCAGTGTAAGTGATCCATCTGCTTCTTTTACCGATTGGATGGTGGTAAAAGTAAATGCGTTTTTCTGATAATCCTTGTTATCACCCGCATCCTCATAGAGTCTGGTAGAATAGTTTCCTGCTGCAAAAACTTTTAGTATCAGGTCGGTATTGTTTTGTTGCAGGTTTTTTACCTGTGTGTTCATTGGAAGAATCGCTCCGGCTTTTACATAGATTGGATACTCATTGAGTAAAAAATCCCTTTCCACAATTTGTCCGCCTTTCAGCAGCGTTCCAGTACTCCATTCATACCAGTCTGTTCCTTTCGGCAACCACACTTTCACAGTCGAGATATTATTCACTGCGGGTGTAGTGACAGGCATGATCAGCAAATCGTCACCAAACATATATTCAGTTTTGAATGAATAGGCTTCTTCATTTTCGGGATAGTCGTAATACATAGGCCGGCACAATGAAATACCCGTATCGTATGCTTTACGGGCAATGGTGTAAATATAAGGTGCCAGGTCGTAACGCAGGCGGATAGCACTTTGCAATGCATCAAAATAATCACCTGTAAAATTCCATACTTCTTTGTTCAACCGCGGATCTTTCGAAGAGTGGGTACGGAACATCGGACTGAAGACTCCGTATTGCATCCAACGGGTATACATTTCAGGGTCAATCTTTTTCTGGTCATCAG
>Ga0302188_10003301_pt1 | contig 11285 bp, 7 predicted proteins | sample II_Bog_E2_1_FD_198783 | JGI IMG/M metagenome (GOLD analysis project Ga0302188, IMG submission 198783) | Peat permafrost microbial communities from Stordalen Mire near Abisko, Sweden - II_Bog_E2_1 | ecosystem: Environmental > Terrestrial > Soil > Wetlands > Peat | place: Sweden: Abisko, Stordalen... | reverse complement strand
GAAAATTAAAACACTACCTAAGTGTTTCTATTTTTAAAACTCAAGACGACACAGAAATCGTTTAATATTTGTTTAAATTGTTCACTGATATCGACTAGCTTTTTCTTAAGACGAATTGTTTTTATAAAATGGTGATATAAAAAAAACTTATAATTAGGACTAAAAAGTTTAACTATCATTGATTTTTATTGATGGCCATTTTTAAAGTTTTTATTATTCCTTAGGCTTCAAGTAATTAACTTTTATACTTTTTCTGATACGCTTGGCTAATTTTTAATTCCTTTTCTAATTATTAAATTCGATCCTGCAATGCCGAAAGTCCTATTTCAGTACAAAGAAGTTAATGCTCCATTTTATTTAGCAGCATTCTCTTATTTAATTCAGTAATATGTTTGTCATATTGCAATAATCTTATTTAATATTGCTTAATTTTATTCATAAATTCCAGTCTTTTGGATTAAGCCTTGCTTTAAAAATTATTAGCTAGCTTCTCAAATTTATGTTTTTAAATCACAAAAATTAAATTACTGTCTCAGGTTTGCTTGGCTAATTCATATAGTTTGTATTTACTGCGCAATTTGGTTGAATCGTCATCAGGATTTAGCAGCGCTGATTTCATATATTTACTGCAAGCATTTATCACTCGAAGAACAGTTAAGGTATTTTATCGCTGATTACTTTACTCTCCCCAATCTCATGAACTGACCATTACTATTCTTTTCACACTCTATTTAGTCGTATTATTTCTTTCGAATAAAATTTTTTATTTGTATTTTTGAGTTACTTGTTGAACTTGGCTCTTTATTATCGATATCATTTTTAGGCAAAATTGATGCCCACTGAGGTCTGACTTTATCTATAGGTTTGGCTAATTCCCTTGCTTATTATTTTCTAATCTGAAATTCTCGAATAAATCTTAAAAATCCGTTTTGATATTCTTCTGGCAACCATAGAAATACTTCTCCCATTTGTCTGACTTTTATCTATATAATTGAATGATATTCGCCTTCAGCTGTTTTCTTCATGATCATACTTGTATTAGATATTTAATAAATTATACAAACTATCAAATCAAACTTCAATAAATAGTTTATTACAGGAAAAACTGACATCAAATTAGTCCACAATCATTTCCTTAAAATTTTAAAATATTTTGTCTGGAAGAAAAAATATAAAGATGGGGGTTCCTCTACTAAAAATTTGATATGAGAATATAACGCAAATCACTAAGATACAATACTAAGCTATAATAATAAGAATTTAAGGATGAATAGATTGTTCGGCGCCGCCAAGAAAGAAGAAGCCCCACCTCCTCCACCTCCCAAAAAAGAAGAACCCCAACCAATAGAACTTCCCAAGAAAGTTGTTGTCCCTCTCTCTGAACAGCAAGCTAAAGTAAATCCTCCTTCATTCAGCTTTAAAACAAAGTACGATAACTTTCAGAGACTGTGACACGTTTGGACAATTAAGCGAAATAGCTACTATAGAAGTCGAAGAAGGCGAAGGGCTCAGCTAAAGAGATGTACAAACAGAGGTGTGTAAACGTTTTACGCAAGCGCAAACAATATGACACCCAGCTAAAGAATTATATGAATCAACAGTTCACACTCGACCAGGTTGCATTTACCTCTGAAAGCATCCAAAACACCATTGAGATGGCAGGCACCATGAAAGGAGTTATTTAACAGCAAAAACTTGTTATGAATGATCTGGATATTGACAAGCTCGATGACCTTAGAGATGAGATGGACGAGCTCAAATACGAGAGCGATTACATGAATGAGATGCTCAACAGAGATTATGACGTGGATATCGATGAAGATGACCTCGATGATGAGCTTGGACAACTCGAACAGGAGCTCAAGGCCGAAAAAAACATCAATAAGAAACAGCAACAGAGCCAGAAGCAACAATTAAACAACATATGATCTAGCATATTCCTCATTCCTTCATCTAGTAAACATACTTGTTTGCCATAAAATTTTATTAATACAAGGATAATATAGGTATTGACTCATAAATAGAAACAATCACCCTTACTATTTTTCTTTAAAATCAGCCTCAAGGTCGATAGTAATCTAGCCACTCATCATTTGATCATCAAGGGTATTCACACTTGAATGTACTTATTGGAATTATTCGTTAAGAGAAGCAATCGGTTGCACTTATAGGAAAGGCGTTGAGTACATGTATTGCATGTAGAGAACATAAAAATTGAGAGATGCATAAAATATTTAGAATTTTTGAGAGGATTAGTCATAAAGCGAAAACCAACCGAGAGAGATAAATATAAGGAGAAGAACAACAAAAAATGCATTGAAACTCACAAGAAGTCGATTTCGCCAAACCAATCGATCCCATTTCTGCAGTATTTTCAAGTACAGCCACAAGATATAAGCAAAGATAAACAAGAACATGGCTCCAGAGAGGGCAAACATCACTCCAAATGCTTGATGAGCTGGAATAATGGGTTGTTCGTTCCAAGAGTAGTATCCAACTTGAGCATTAAAAGCAAATATCACACAGAAGTAAAAGACAGCTAATATCCAAAATGTTGCTCGCTGGAGTTTCGAGGGTGTAAAGTTGCTGCCTTTTGATTCAATCTATATCTTTTGAAGCAAGTAAAGCCAGCTCAGCACTAGCAAAACTAAGAAAGATGTTACAAAGAGAGTGGAAAAGAAGACACTGAGGATATTCGGCCAAAATATTTAGATAAAGTAGTAAGGGTCATTGAATAGCAATACTCCGATGGAGAGGTTGACTACAACTCTCTGCTAAATACATGAATATTTCGTAAGTTGATGCGAAAGTCTGAAGTAATATACTCCAAAGCTAATTGACATTATGACCAAGAAAGTGCCACGCATACAGAGCATAAAGATAGTATAGTTCGGGTTCATTAAAACTGCCTTGCTGATTAAAAAATATTTACTTGAGCGAATATCTCGTTATCAAGGAAGAATGATTCGTTCAAGGAAACGAAAGTTACAACCAAGAGGGCGTCCTCAGTATGAAATGAACGGTAATACCCTAGATTGAGTTAATATCCTTTCTTTATTTATCCATTGCTCACAAGTACATCTTGAAGGGGATGCTGTTTTGAATCAAAAGCAAAATTATTCATCGTGCGTATGCTTTAGCTTTTTTAGAATCCCACCATATCTTTGTTTTCATTGATACGCATTACCTTTCGCTTCAAACTTAGTAGCTATACATTTATCACCTCCTTAACTTCTGAATTCCTTTAAACATACGCAAAGCCCCTGAAATTTAGCCCTTGGGCAGAAACACGAGATTAATCTGTGCAAACTGATGTAAGGGTGATAGATCTCGCATGATCAATCCTATTTTAGCGTTTTGTTGGTTAAAATCTTTGCATGACAGCAATCCATTATCAAACTCGACTGGATTATTACAGCCCTTATGATGTGTTTCTGCCAATTCGCTTTAATTACTCTTTATCACGAAGGCTTCGGGAGCTATATGGATGTTTGTTTACTGAAGTTAGAAGTGACAAAAATTCCGATGAGGAATATGGCAAAGATTCCCCAGAAGAGTAAAGTTGCCTTTTGATTAGAGTTGTCAACGTTGAGACGAATCGTTCTATCTAATACCGAGTTTACTCAGTAGAACGAGAAAATGTTGATGATATATTGACATTCTCGTTTGATTGCATTTGCTTTATTATTATTATTAGATCTTGAAATCTGCTGTAAAAAAGGATTAATAGAATATCGTCGATCATTCTTCAGCTATGCATATAATTGATATCTTAAAAGATGAAAAATAGTTGAAATCATTTGGACTCGACAGATAAATTGATGCCTAATTTCGTAAAGAAATATATCCAATGCTCGCACACAACATTTTGAAGGCAATTGTCTTGCCCTTAGGATTAGCTGAGGGTTTCATTTGGTAATCGGTTAACTTTGCAGTAATAATGTAATTTTACTATGCGATTTATATATTTCTTTAGTTAGCAATATTATATATTGTAATTTTATCTTTCGTGCTCTTTCCAAGATGCCTACTCTCTACGGTTTATCGCACTGAAAGGAAAACGGATAAAATTTTTGAGGGTGTGGTAGTTGCTGATGTTTAGTTGCCGTTTTGAAACTTTCATAGTCTTCAGGTATTTGTATATCAGGTTTATTAAATGTTCGCAAACATTAGCATTCGACTATTATTATTATTTAACAGAGATAGAATTTTTGCTCAATCTCTAGGTAGTAGTATTTTTGAGCTGTTTGACGAGTATGTGTTTGCCACTCATGGCTGTCATGTAATGATTGGTTTTAGACACTAATGAAACGTTGAGCAACTCATAATTATGTGCATTATCCTCGTTTAAAAATAAATTAGCAAGATCTTATCTTTAAAACTTGATTGTTTGCTCAGTCAATCTATACTTGCCAGTTTAGGCAGAGCAATTAATCATTTTATTTTTTAGCTTTTGATTGGAAATTCGACTGATGGCACTGTTTCTATTGTTTTAGGTTGGACAGGTTTATTTTTTTTATTGTTTAAAGCTTGAGGCTTTGATGTATATTTCTTACTCATTGGACTCAGTGAACACCTTAGAATTACGCTTTGATGTTTCTTAAATATGAACGATAGAATCTTTTTTCTTATTCTAAACAATATGTTTTTAGTTTCTTACTGAGTTTTGTTTTGAAAATGTTCTTCTATTATTAAAATAATTATGTGGATTTTTAGTTAGACTTACTCTGCTGTTATTGATGTTTTCTTTTTCAATATTCTCATTTCTTTTTTCAATAAATTCGACTCTTAATCTCTATTGATCTTTCTCCTTTATTTCGTTCACCTCTCCCTCTTATTCATTGTCATACGACTCTTTTTCTTCACTTGTCTATTATTTCTCAGTTTCAAGTCTGGCTTCCTTTAATTTATCCTTGACTTCACTTTCTCTCTTGTAATAAGAATGGATAGGTTGCTTAATCTCATTAACAAGTGTTTGCATTTCGAAAACAGTCTTATTAAATGTATACTCATCAGGATAGTTTGCTACAAAATTAACTACCAATGTGCAAATCTGAAGGTTCTGATCATTGAGATGAAATTTAACTTTCGATTTAATGGGTTTACTCACGCTTATTTTAGATCTTTTTACAACATGTGCCTTTTCCTTTGGTTTCTTATGATTTTAGGATTCACAAGATTTCCTTGAAAATATTTCACTGATATCATCACCATTTTCCTTATCAACATTATTTGATCTCTTTCCAATATTCAATATCTATTAATTGATTTTTAACTCAGCCGCTAGCTTGGTTTGTAAATTGATATTTTAAGCTTATAAATTTGCTATCTTCTTTTCGTATTGCTCAGTTTTTTCAGAAAGAAGGACTTTCAAAACTGAATTTTACTCTTAAATAAATTTAGTTTTAACTTTCATTGTTTTGACCTGATCATGGAGTGTACCTCTTTTGCCATGAGAGCTCGTTTTTACTTTTTATTAAATTACCTCTTCATCCTCAATTTTAACCTGACACTCGAAGCTAATCATCTGCTATTTTCTTTTTTGTTCAGAAGTAACTAGATACTCTTTAAAAAGCTGATTTAGCTTGCTTTTTGCAAGGTCAAGACGCGGAGCTGCCTCTTATTCATACTGCTCCTTCAATTTGGCAAAATTTTAAACATTGGCTGTATCCTTTGATTGTAGATTGATATTTGTCTGAATCTGATTCAGAAAGCTGCTAATATTTTCTCCCCTTTTGAACATAATGTTGACAACATCAGAAAGCATATTTTCGCTTTGTGATGTTTATATTTCCATCAACTTCTCCCTTCCTTTGTTAATCTTCTACCTAATCATAGAATTACTTGAAAAGTGTTATCATTCTATTGACTCATCATTTTATGCTATTTCTACAAAATACCCATCTCTTTGTTTAAATCTTTGAAAATATTAGATGCCATCTCCTGAATTCTGAAATTCTAGCGCTACTTTGCTTGAAGACTAATTGGATTAAAGTAAGTCTTAAACTAGGAAGGAGATGAAAGTATCATAGTATGTCTCTGATTCATTCTTTTATCCTTTGGTACTGGCGGCGGCTCTATTGCCGCTCTCAGTATCATGCTCTTCGCCATAAATCGGATGATCGACATAAGCTGAAAAAATATTTTGAGTAGACATACTCCAAATTCGGGAATTTACACAAATTCGCAAGAATCGTTGATTTATGAATAACGGAACACGTACAGAGAATGAGAAGTTAGTAAGAACTTAGCAATGTTTTTACGCGTTTAAACATGATATTGGCATCGAAAAATACATCATCTGACAGCTACTATTGAATGGTGACTTACAATTTGCGAATTGTTTCCGCAGCGTTGAGGCTAAATATTTTGAAGTAATCAAAATACGCGCTTTCTTTAATGCTCTCCACCTTCTGTTTATTATACATTATTTTTTATATTCTCTTTCGAAATATTTAGAAAATCAAGTTTATGGAGTTTGAACGAGCAAATTAATCAGTGAATAATTTTTAAAGATAAAATATGATCTTAGTGATAATCAAGATATATAACTTCAAATTAGAAGGCAACAAGCAGAGCCTTTGACAATGTAAAAATGCATTTGTTAGTCATGATATCTTTGCTTTAAACCTAGAATGGTTTAATTGGGCTTGCAGATATAGCCTTGTATCATTAGATCTATTTTTTAGGGGTCTAGCTCGCTAAAAACAAGGGAAACTTTAACTTTAACAGTCTCGATGGTATCGTTGACATCTACATCCACTCCTTCTACCTCCTGACGATGGCTTTCAGCTGCTTTTTCCGCTGATGCATGCATAAAAATAATCATTCTGAGTTTATTTCAATTGAGTGTTAATAAAAAATTGTAATGAGCATTATTCCTTATTTTGTTATTATTGTAAAAATGAATTATGTTTATGATTTTGAATTTATCTTAAATAGTAATTGTATGATATTTCCGAAACTTTAAAGCTTAAAAAATAGGAATAATGAATAATATGATATAATATGATGAATAACTTAGCCTATCTTTAAAGTAGCTGAGCATAAATATATTTATCATCAGTATGAGTATTACTAATGAATCAATATTAAGACTCTGAGTAACTTAACATATTTGTAACAGAAGAAATTTTAACAGTAATTAAATATATTAGGTTTTAATGTTAAATCTATCTATCTATCTATCTATCTATCTATCTATCTATCTATCTATCTATCTATCTATCTATCTATCTATCTATCTATCTATCTATCTATCTATCTATAATCAAATTGGCTTGAGATTAACATTAAATTAACTGAAAAGACGGATAATTTTGAAACAAATTTAATATTGATTGGCTTTCTAATTGTTGAAGCATTCATCATGTTTCATTCTCTGTCCCACTTGGACACAAGGGAAATAAGATCATCCATCTTTTTCTTCTCAAACGCTCTAATTTCTTACTCAGTTGGTGGAGGAGGCACGTTCTTTTGATTTTACTCTTTCTTCTTTATCTCAGGTCCTCTCTTCAGTAGATTTGGCGAAAGTTTAATCACCGTAATTCCACCAAATGAATCTCCCAAAAGAATTATCGGGTCTTTGCTGTTAAAAGCCAAATTAGTAAGTTTTGGATTCTTCACAGGTTTTTTATCTGCCAAACTCTTATGCTTTTCGATGTTGAGGTCATAAACATAAATTCTATCGAGGGTAGCACAAGAAAAGACAGTTGATGAATATGGAGCCCACATTGCATCAACAACTATCATTCCCATATCGAAGAGCATGACTTGAGCTTGAGGGTACGTTGAATCCCAAATTCTTACAGTCCAATCCGCTGAAGCCGAAATAAAAGTTGTGGGATGATAATGATTCCATCTCACCTTATAAACAGCAAGTAAGTGGCCCTTGTATGTTTATTGATACTGTCCAGAATATGCCAAAGAGCACTTATGAATTTTGCCTTCTTCTGTTCCTACCAAAAATGAGAAATTATCAAATTTATTAAAATCGAAGCACAAACCGCAAGCCAAACCAATAAAGGAGGTTTCCTCTTATTTTTCTCCGATAAGTTTAAGTTTAAACACTTCTTCGGGTTATAATTTATTCTTCATTAAACTCCAGTTCATAACCCTACCATCCGATGAAATAGAATAGAAGTTAAACTTTTCACTCACATCTGGATTCCATCTGATCTGCCAGACTGGATCGGTATGCTTTTGAGTCCTCACCGTTGATTAGTAAATAGGTTTATTGTGCTTATTTCTCACATCATAAACAAGAACTGTACCATCGTAAAGACCCGCTGCAAGAAGAGCTGGAGATGATGGGTGCCAATCTAAACACATTACTCCTGTTGGTAAACTTTCATACTTATATTCAGGAAACGTCACATTTTTGAGAGACCAAACCAGAATTTGACCAGCTTTTTGCTTGGCAAAATCATAGCTTCCCAAAGAAATGGCAAACAAGTCCTTGTACCTAGGGTTCCAGACAATTGAAGTTACATGTTTCTTCTTCTTTTAATAGCTAAGTCTCCAAATGGGAAGCAGTTCTCCTTCCTGTTCTTGAGCTTCTTCTCCCTCCTGCCAATAGTATTTATAGTCATTATATTTCTTATCTTCCTAGTTTTGGCGTATCATTCTTTCCATTATTTTCATACATCTTTTGAATGAAGTTGAATATCTTCCTCCTGAATCGGTCTGTTTATTCTCCTTCTTCTCGTTAGTACCCTTCTCATCGTCTTTGTTTTCTTTTTTAAATTACTCAATATAAGAATCCCATATTTACCATTGAGTAACCTCACCCCGAAGATTATCGGTAATTGGCGGGCAAGTCGCAGCTCCTCTTTCTTTAATGGAGGGATATATGGTTTGAACTTATCTGCTTTTATAATCGAACTTGTTTCTCATAGCCTGCTTGATCGCTTCCACATTTTTTCCAGATCCGGGCTCTTCTTGTTCAGCCTGCCTCTTAACCTGTTAAAATTTGGTTTTGCGAATGTACTAAATTTCTTATTGCACCTTGTATTCGTTAGATGAGGTACTTATATAATCTCCCTCAAGACTCAAATGCACGACTAACTGATCCACAGAATCATTCTCCTTATTTTTTCGATCCAAGTAGTCATACATAACTCTGTTCGGTTCCGCCAAAGGATTAGATACAACTAGTGTCTTTGTGACAGTTAAGTTCAACTCTGCAGCGGAGAGACGTGCGTACTCTGGAACTTTCTAAATCCATCGAAAAGTACCTGGGCTTCATCCTACTCCTCCTCGTTGACCACGTTTACGTCGTTTGTATGAACTATTTCTTGTTTTTTAACTCCTTTCTTCTGAGTAATTTAAAGGATACAACACCGAGCAAATTCTGAGAACCCATACTCCTCTTGGCTCCAATTTTACTAGGTCTCATTTAAACCCAATTAAATACAAATGAATAAGTTATATTAATATGAATCAATATTTAAAATATTTAGACCTAATATTATTGTCTACTCATGAATCCTCTTCTCGCATCGGCTTAATCTTTTATTTCTTCCGAATAAATATTATAATAATTTATTTCGAAATGCAATAGTCACTATTTGGGTTTTTTTTATGCCATCATTAAATGAGACTAAATATCTCTTCTATTGATTTTAGTTGTTTTTGATAGAACAAATCAGGGTAATAAATGATTGGACATCATCAAATAAGCTCTAATTCAAATGTTTTATCTGAAAATTTTACATTCAGTTTCACTTCCTTGTGTCGACTCAAAAAATTCATTCCCAATACATTTGCATTACTAAAGTCAAGGCTTTATTTTGAATCTTCAATACCAGGTTTAGATGGATGGATTTATATTAAGGAATCTCCAATTAAATAATCGTCTGTGTAAAATTGAATTTAATCTGATAGTTCTTTTCCGTTAATAAGGCACATAGCATGATGAGTTAATGTTGTATGTGGGGAGCCAGTCCTTAGAAGAAAGTGAACATAATAAAACTTTTTAAGTGATGGGTTTGCTACTGGAATTGACAAGAAAGGCCGATTAAGATTTCCAATAATTCTTCCATTATATTTCTTCTTTTGTTTGATATCTTCATAATCCTCACTGCATATCTTCAAGTAAGGGATTTTAAGAGATGCAGAGACACGTTTTTAAAGTTCTCCTTACGGTATTTGATATGGTTCTCTGTCGAATGGCATGGGATCAAGTACCAAAATGTCTTTCCTATAATCTATGTTCCATTTATGTGTATTTATTCTGTAAAAGAGTGGATGTAGTAACTTGGCTCTAATCATTGGAGATATTTATAAAACAATAGTAACTATATCCTTGTTGATATATTTATAAATAGCTTAATTATTTTTAGAAAAGAGCTTATATTTTATAAGATAACCATTTAAATAAGCGCATAAAGTCATCTAGGAACATTTACTCAATTAAACCAGAACAATCAAATAGATTAATAAAAATAACAGACAGAACTAATAAAAATCAAAGTCAGCATCTCAAAAATCGCTTTATTTAACAAATCGAATAACGAATAGTTATATTAGTATTGATTGATATTAAACCTTTAAAAATACACAATATTATTCTTTACCAACTAATGCTCTCCATCCATAAAATCTCTCTTTAATTTCTTCCAAACCAGTTATTATAATAATTTCTAAATGCAAAAGCAGAAGTAATTTCGAATATAGCCTCTCTCCGACAAGATATACTACGACCCTCTCGTGGATCAGCATCTAGTTTCTTATTTCGGTAATAAAAATAACAGACAGATCCTAATAAAAACCAAAGTGGTCAACCGCAGGAATTAAATTCTCGATAAAAAATTAAGGAAGGTGTTGTAGCAGGGATATCTTAACGTCGGCAATATATTTCGATTGAAAAAATCAAAACCGAAGTATGACCGCACCAAGTGTACATCAACTCTGAGTAATTATCAGTCGTTAAATAAAACTGTTGGCAAAAAATAGTTTCAAGATTTTTTATAAAGCAGAAGAAATATTATCAAGAATCAAACTGTAGGAATGGAAAAATATTTATCTACGAATAAGCATAAAACAGTGCCGACTGAGTAAGTTATCAAGAAATCAGTGGAATGATGTACCATATGATTATGTATTTTATTTTATTAACCAATAATCACATTTGTTCAAGCAAGGATTTTAATGTTTATCATGCCAATAATTTAAGAATTGAGGATATAATAAAGTTAATATGTTGAATTTTATTGGAAAATTAACAGATGCTTTGATATGATAATATTTAATTATTTGTTCAATTCATCTAATTTCAAAGCATG
>Ga0302188_10003293_pt1 | contig 11295 bp, 8 predicted proteins | sample II_Bog_E2_1_FD_198783 | JGI IMG/M metagenome (GOLD analysis project Ga0302188, IMG submission 198783) | Peat permafrost microbial communities from Stordalen Mire near Abisko, Sweden - II_Bog_E2_1 | ecosystem: Environmental > Terrestrial > Soil > Wetlands > Peat | place: Sweden: Abisko, Stordalen... | reverse complement strand
ACTAATTGTAAGCATTAAAATGCAAATGAAATGAGAAAAACGGTTACTCATCCTGATTTTTCTCATTTTCTAGAAGAAGTAAAAAAGAGTCCACTTCTTTCTCGATGTAACACTCAAAGTTGATATTTTTATTATACGCAGTCAAATCTGTATCAATAAACAATAATTAAGTCAAAAAACCATGTATATTATTCTAAAGCTAAAAGTTATAATTTTTTACTCTTTAGCAGCTAATATTAATTTTATTTGAATACATGCCGAAAATATTTAACTCAAGACAAGAATTATCTGATATACTAGAAAAAGACTATGAGTTACGTAATATTCATGAGCATCACGCTCTATTCAATATTATTAAACAAGCAATTCCGTCCTGCAGTGAATAATTCGCCAAGCAATTATCTTTTTATGCACAGAATCGGCCCAAGTAAATATAAGGACAAAGTACAATTAGTATAATTTAGTATTTTAAAGAAACACAATCTTTCTCATTCTTATTGATTAGTCATCGCTTTAGTTTGAATACAGACAAATTGCTAATACATCTTAAATTTAAGATGTGAACAGCGAGTAATTTTGCATTGTTATACCTGGAAAAAGGCTGCTTAATTGCCAAAATATTGGTACTATCGAGGAAGAAATTAAGTTTTTACAAAATTGTCCACACTTCAAAGATGTTTCTAAAAGAAAATTATTCCATCTTTTACGTAATAGTCAAATTAGCAAATTGTCTTTCGGTGAAAATGTGTATCAGTAAAATGATACTGTAGCAGCGAATGCCGAAGGAGTATTTATCATTCGAGAGGGATAATTTTGTTTTTCCAAAAGAGATCCCTATGGAATAAAAAATTTCTAAGTACTTTTAATTTAATTTAGCTTATTTCTTGTTCTAAAGGTCATCTATTTGGAAACGAAGTGCAAGGTGGATAATAAATGAAAATTAAAAGAACACATACAGTTACCTGCAAAAGCAGCACTGGACTGATATATAGAGTTGAAGATGATTTTTTCAACTCTATGCTGAGAAAATAATGTGAAGCGCTTATCATTGAGAATAACTAAAAGATAAATTAACTCGCGGAGATGAATTTTATAAAAATATAAAAAAATAAATTGCAAAATTCGCAATTTCTCTATCAGACAGCTCGAAGATCTCATTCAAGTTTAATTCACTATTCTAATTAGAAAGTTAATCATCAACCCTTAACTTTAAGAAACACTACAAGATGTTCTTAGGCAAAATAATCTAAAGTAAAGATGCCCAATTTTCCATTATTATAAAGTAAAACGCAAAGGTAGCTTAAGAAGTAGATAAAAAATTATAATCCATAGTATCACGAGGAAATATAGATTCTTAAAAAGAGATAAAAATGTTTTAAGCTGAAGGAGTTATCGAAATTATCATCCTCTAAATTGACGAGGGGAGAGGTTTTGTTTGGATTGATGAAAACGAGCTGGCAATTCTAAAGAGACAGGCGCAAGCCCATTCTTAAACATTGATCAATTCTTGTTTTATTATTTATTTAAGATTGTCTGAAATGAAATATAATTCTTTTATTCTTACTAATTTAGACAAGTGAGATATGGGCTGATGATTGATTAATAAACAATAACAGAATTAAAACTTTATATGAAATCAGTGACAAAGTCAACAGACCGTAGAAATATTCTCTTTTAAAATGGGATTTCTCTTCTTAGATGACATCATAGGCCTTCTTTTTTTTGAAAACCAAATTGCTTTTATTGAGTTAGTTTTAAGTTATGTTAAAATTATACTTTATCTTGGATCTTCAAAACCTGAAATTTGGGTTGTAGTCTTTTTGCATCTACGGTCATATTTAGTTATAGTCTGCCCAATCTTTTCATTCCTTTTCATCATTTCTTTTGTAATAAAATTTTAGTTACCATCTCGCACTTTTGTTAAATGATGGCGATCAATTTCAAGACCGCTCCATATACCATTAATTGCTTCCTATATTTTCCATTTTTCAGTCATTATTAAAGGTGGCTTTAACTTTTGCTTATCTGAACTAGTGATAGAAGTAGCTCTTCTCTGAATATTAAAGAGACTAAGAGTAGGCGAAATTTTTGTATCAATTTTGTTGGACTATTTTATTATGGACTTTGATAGTGTTTGCTTTTTTTCAGCAGGAACCTTAATCAGACATCCTTTTTTAGTGATAAAATGCACGTACGTGAATAGTTCACCTAAGTTAATGGGAATTTGAACAGTAATCTGCTTTATCTAAGCTTATATTTTTTGCTGTATAAGATGAAGCAAATTTTGATTGTTGCTCTTCATCTTGAAAAAATCATAAATTTGCAAAATTCTCTCTGCTAATTTTTTTGCTAATTTAACTTATCTTTCATTATTAGTGGTATAATGATGATATTTAGCTACAATGGCTATAAATTCATACTCTTGATTATCAGCGTCTGGATTCTATTGAAGATTGAAACTAAAGTTGAGGTGCTCGAGCTATTCAATACGTTGCTGAATTCGATAAGCATAGTATTTTATGATGTGATTTAAATCTGGCAAAGACAGCATGCCTATGAGATAAGAATTATTGATCTACTGAGAGAATAAATTATATTTTGGGAATAATAAAAACTATTTTTAGCTTTCTAAAGGAAAAATTTCATATGAGTAGTTTTTAAAAGTATTAAGTTTGAAACAAGCAATCAATATCAATAATATCAGTCTAATAATGAGACTTAATTAAACAAGTTTTATAAATTGATTTTCATTATATTAGAACTTATATTAAATCGAAATATATATTTCATATAATAAACATATTTTCGATTTCACATGGAAGACAGTGCCTTTTTTTTGTAAGACAAATCCAATAATACTCATAAGAGACCATATCATCGTCTTTCTCAGCAAGTATTGCTCTTGTTAATATAGGAAAAAGAGAACCTCATTAAAGAAGTTCTTTAAAATAAATTAAGCATAGCAAAGGCTGCTTTAAAAACAGGAATTAAGAATTCAACGGCAAAGGTTATTATAAGACAACACAAAGCTCAACTAAAAATTTAAAAATCATCAAATTTCAATATTGCAAGCAATGCAGAGATAAAATTCTAAAATCCGGAAAGCCAAATACAAAATAAACTATTTATTTAAACTCTTTTTTACTGTTTCCTACCTATGAATGACTATTATTTGCCATACTGTTCCAACTCTGCCATAAGTATGTTCTTTACGGCATAATCATGATTTTGAATTCGATATTTTGAATATTTTATAATAGATGAAGTTATATTACTTTTGATGATTGATTTTTTTATAAATTAATGTCTGGATAAAGCTCAATGTCCAAATTATACTCCAATAAAAACTCCTTGGTTTATTTACTTCATTTGTAATAGCAATTGATAAAACCAAGTGATTGTAGATTGAATACTAACTAAGTTTACTTAATTTTTAATTCTATTTGGATGTCTTTGCCGTATTATTTTAGGAGATGTTGAGATACAAAAAGCGAATAAATAAATTAATTAATTATTAAATGAAAATAATATGGCATTTAATTTTTATATCTCTTAATAATTACTATATTGTATAAAATGTAAAAATATAAAAGCAGATAGCTTTCATTCTGTTTTTTCATGAATAGACGTTAAAATTGAAAGTTCATTAAATTATGTGATAATTTTTTATTATTAAACAATGATAGGAGAAATTGTCTGCCAAAATATCTTGACAATAAATTATTTACAGAGACTTTAAGAGTTGAATTCAATAATTTGTTTCATAATTTTTGTATTAAAGAATTCCTCTAATTAAACCACGTTAAGAATAAAAATATTTTACTTATATGACATTGAGCAGTATTTTTATTTTATAAAACGGACAAAATAGAAAAATTAAATGAGTTTGCTCTTTTTATTTAATAATTTTATTTTACATGATATGCAAATATGCAAAGCATAATTATCTAATCAGTATTTATTAAATAATAAATTTTAAAAAACAAAGTATTTATAACTTCAGTTAACAATCGAATAGGCATTTTTGAAAAAAATAAAGTTTAATTTATAATTTTTCATTAAATTTAATTTTTTCGGGTCGAATATCTCCAGAATAATAATTTCATGAAATACTCTTTATATGATGTAATATTTAAATTTCACCCTTCAAAAACAATTAAAAAATGAGGCTTCTGACTCGTCAATATCATTTTAGACTCGGAACTAAATCTACCTGGTACAATGCTTAACTACATAAACCTAGCTTTGGGTAAGTTCAAAACGTGACCTTGATACCTGGTATCGGAATCGGTCAATAAATTACAAGTATCAATATTTTTACTTAGAAAGTGTGTTAGACGTGTTCGAAGCAGCGAACGTACCTGTCAGATTCGACGTAATCAAAGACTTTACTTTCGAAGATATCAGCAAACGTGATTTGTTGAAAAAGAATAAGTGCATTTTATTGGGAGTCATGGTCCCTGAGAAGGGAATCCTCCCTAAATACAATGATAATCATAAGTTTTACAAACATCTTGATCTCTTTGCCAACGTTAATCTCTGCTACTCATTCCCTTCCATCTATAATCGGCACAATAATGTGGATATTGCAGTCATAAGAGAAAATACAGAAGGAGAGTTTACTGGGATCGAGCATGAGGTTTATCCAGGAGTTATGGAGTCATTGAAAGTGACTACTCGCACAAACTCCGAGCGTCTTCTAAAATACGCATTTGAATTCACCCATCTCAGTGGCCGCAAGAAGATTACAGTGGTTCACAAGGCAAATATCATGAAATTGGTGGATGGTCTATTTTTACAATGTGCTCGGTAAGCTTCAAAAAGATTTCCCTTTATCAAATATTAGGAAATGATTGTTGATAATTGTGCCATGCAGATGGTTAAAAATCCATCCCAATTTGATGTAATGGTAGCTCCCAACCTCTATGGCACAATCATTTCTCATATCGCTGCAGGTATTACTGGGGGAGTTGGAATGACTCCAGGCTCCTGCATCGGTAATGACTATGCTCTTTTTTCACAAGGTATGCCCCATACAGGAATGAACATTGCTGGCAAAAACATTGCAAATCCCACCTCAATCTTAATCAGTTCAGTTATGATGTTAAGATATTTGGGATTACCTCGTTTTGCTGATCAAATTTCTTCTTCCATAAGCGAGGTCTTGGAGGAAAAGAAAGTTCGTACACGCGATATCGGCGGATTTAGTTCAACATCTGAATTCACAAAAGAAGTAATAAGGCATCTTTGATTGTTTATGAAATTATCAATGAATTTTTTTCTAATTAACGAAAAATCTTGAGATAATTAAATATTTATCCGTAAATACTCTACGAAGGCAAATTTTATTTATCAGAAAATTCTGAAATCAAATGTAAACAAACATCAAGCCTCTTGCTTTTTCTCCTCGGTTCTGACTTTTCCTCTGGAGTTTGTCAACTTAACACGAATCTGTTGGGCGCGCTTGACAATTTCGGTTCTTTTCTGAGATAATTTTAAATTTACTCTGGAACTAACATTATGAGCTATTTCAGCACAGAAGGTTCTGTTGTTCATCAAAAGAACATCAAGGTCTTTTGAGTTGTGAACCACAAATTTCTTAAGTCCGTTGGGGAGGAAAAATTTCGTGGCATTGTCAGATCCATAACCGATTTTAGGCATTTTCTTGTTGCCTCTAAAGCGACGGCGCATTCTGTTATCAATACCTAGCAATAAGACGGTTCTTACCTCTGGGTCTTCTCCAGCTCTCAGCAAGTCTTCCTCCGTAAAGATCAGATTGGAAGCGAGTGAATTTAAGAGTTCTCTTCTTGACAATTCTTTTGCGTAAGAGAGGTGTTGATTTGACCATAACAATTATTATTTAATTAATAAAGTTTGAAGCTCAATTAATGTTATACTAAGCTGAAACAATTAATAATGATAAAATAATATCCAGCATATTTTTTTTTAATGAGATAAACGAATTATAGTTTAGAAATATTAATTAAATAAAAACAATATTCTCTTAATCTAGATTATTTAGTTATTTCAAATTGATAATAAATTACTCTGAGTCATTATTTTTAAATTTTTTGTTTAGTAAAATTATGAGTTCTAATATTAGCAAATTGAAATATATTTACTAATGCTGAATGGATATTATAATTCATCTAATATTCTAATATTTGATATAATTGCCAAATTGTCAAGATGGAATCTAAATCCATATTCAATCACTCTGAACCCTTCAACCTCATATCGACTAAGTAATAATTCGATTTCATAAAATTTAATCAATCATCTGAAAATTTATCAGTGAATTAAAACTCTGAACTGATTCATAACATTATTACTCCATCATTTAAAACCTTATAATCTAAAGATCATTCTTTAAGAAAACCAATTAGAAAGGGTAACTATAAATTTAATGGAGAACTGTACCCGCAGAAAACATGTACTCATAATTTAGATTTAACTGGATAGGACAAACTTTTCCTACAAAATTACTAAGAAAAATTTAAATTTAATCAATTCTATCTATTAAATGAAGAGGTTTTGAGAACAGCATACATTTTTCTAGATAATAATAAAGACAAAATGAAAAAATATAAAAATAAGAAAATAGCAGGAGAATAGTAAATTATATAAGCTTAATGGATTGAAAAATACATAAATACTTTGCAATAAATGAATATGAAATAATATGAGATTTTTAATGCCTTAAAAATTGAAAAGAAATGTTTATTTTAAGAAATGTTTGCTATCTTGTATTAGAGATGGCTGTTTAGAAAGAAATATTATTTATTAAGCTCCAAATATATAAAAAGGTAAAACATTTTTTTTATTTTTAAAGAGAGAAGTTATCCTCAGCCTATATAAGACTGTAGTATTTCTTAATAAGCTATAATAAATAAAGTATAAATGATGAATCAGAAATATAGAAGAAATTTGTAGAATATGTACTGCTACGAAAATCTGTATAATGATCATTATCGAAGAAAGCAGCTTGTTGCTGAAAAGCTGTCAAATCTTATCTAAAAAATGATTTAATTTAACTCTGGCATAACAGAAGCAAGAATATAAATCAACTAAGAACCTTCTCTCGGATAAATTGAGAGCAAGATAAATATCATCATCGCTTTTTTACAAAATTCAGATGAGCAACATTAAAAATGGTTTCGGACAAATATTAACCACAGCAACAGAAAAAAATCAAGCTACATTTTTAAATATGCACAATTTTTTGCCAACATTCACAAGCAAAATAAAATATTTAATAAAGTAAAATCAAGTTTTCATAAAAATACTTCACTGAAATAAGAATAAGAAGAATGATTGCTCATAATCTTATCTGTTTAATTAAATCTTTTGTCAATATAAAATTATTGAATTTAAACACATAAAAAATCATTCTTGCTCAAAGAAATAGATATAAACGTTATTTAGCTTTTTATTGGCAACAAACTAGCCACCAGTTAATTTGGTAAAATTTCTTTTGCCAGAGATGGCGTTCCAGTTTTATAAGATTGATCTGAGTTCCATTTAGCATTCTATTAATATTTCATGATATTTATTGAAATTTTATACTTCCACATATATTGCAATTATCCCTTTTTTGTCTGAAAAGATTAGATCAAGTATGTTTTGACCCACTAGTTTTTATAAAAACAATTTCTTTATATCATAATCCACGTGTTGAAGATTGATATTAAAAATTTGATCAAAACCATACTTGTCCCTTAAATAATAGCTAAAGATATCGATGAAATGATAAATATTTAAAAATGATTAAATTCTAAACTCTTCTTCGCCCAATTGATTAGTTTCCTTATCAATCTTTTTCAATATTTTTTTAAAGGAGAGCTGACAAATGTTTTATAATTCCATTAGTTGGTATTTGTTGACATGCTAATTTTCAAAGAACTCTATTTCACACAGATTGAGATTATTGGGCTAAAATGTTGATGGCTATAAATTATTTGATAAGAAAATACACTGTCGGAACATTTCATTTGTTAATTTAATGATTGGTGTTTGCATGTTGTATTTCAGCACGAACATTAAACTATTCTTGACTTTGACAAATGATTGGTAGAGCATCTACCTAAAATTTCTGCCTTCTTCTTCAATGACTCCAGATATAATGTGTTTTACTGATTCAATCATAATCATTTTTTAGAATGTAATTATATCATTCGTTAAAGATTAATGACTATATTTTTTTTTTATTTATCTTCCCATTTAAAAATTGTTCACATGAAAATCAAAGAAGACAATACTTTTCGCATTATTACAATATTTCAGTAATTATTAAGCTAGACTCTTCTTTTTAGGAAGGCAGACAAAGATAACAGCAGTAGGTATAGCTCCTATCAATTCTCCAATTTTTTTCTTATTAGATAACTCAAGGTTTCCATCATTTGATTCGATAATGATATTTTCAGTAATGGCATCAGTGAATAAGCATAGATACTTGCAACCACCATTTGCGATGATACTTCTAATATTATTTTAATTGAGTCTTCTCTTGATATTAAAATAATCATTTTTATTGTTGTTTTTATGTATAAGTTCGTTTAATTTGTCTTTTAATGATATTTTAATATAATTCTTTCCATCTTATGCATTGAGAGACAAAATTAAATACTGCCTCAAATTTTTAAATTATTTAGCAATTTTATTTTATAAATTTTAAATAAAATTAAAGATATAAGTTGAAAGTGCTCGAAAAGATTTCCCCTCTTTTTGTTTCCTTAATTTTTATTGGATATACTCCAATTTTTTATAATAGGAAAACTTATTTTTGGTATTCGGCAGAATAAATATGTGATGGAACTATAAAATTTAAAGATATACTTCTATTTAGTCTGGATTTTATAATTAGGCAGATAATTTGCTATTTTTGCTAGGCTCATCTTGTTTTGTTAAAAGCATTTATTTCTCAACATTTTCTATCTTTTTAAAAGAATTTCTCCAAAATTTTGTTGAAGAAAATGACTAGCAGACAATATATAGATAAACATATTCATTTTCTGAAATAAATCGCATAAGCTTAAACTGAGAAGGCAAATTTTTCATTTTTGATAATTCTAATTTGCATTGTTCGTTCCCTTCTTGCTGAGACTCCCTTTTGTGGAGAGGGATATAATTCCAGTCCAATAAAAACATATCAATTTCGTTAATCATAGAGGCTGCTTTTACTATTTTAAAACGCCCGTAGTGTGAACTCATCAATGAGAGACCTACAATTATGTATGATTTTATCATAGAGAGCTATGAAATATCTTGTGAAAGACGACCAAGTAAAATTTACTACCTAAGAATCTTATAAAGAACATTTAGATTATAATTTTTTTAATTAAAAATTTGGGATAATCTGGCCAAATGATGATCTTAGCTCGTTTATGATATATGCTTTTCCTCTTGAAAAAGTTGAAGTTGCTCCAATTTTATTTGTATGGCCATCAGCTGAATCTGAATTTTTATTCTGATGACATCTTCTATTTCGATTTCCTCTGCTCTTCTCTCGATTTCAGCAAGAAGATAGAGTAATCCTTTATAAGTAGAGAGTCGATAGAGCTACTTAGATAAAAGCTCTTCATTGGTTTGAAATTCAACTTCTTATTCATCTGGCAGTTTGCTTGAGCTTTTTTCAGCTTTTAGAAGTATCCGATGAGTATTAAAAAGGTTTTGACTATTCATACTAGCTGCTCGATTAATTGCCTGAGGTGGTAGCCTAGTTTAAGCACTTTTCATTGTGGTTAAGTTAGGAACTTCTAAATTATGAGTGGAATGAAAAAGGTTTTGCGTAAAAAGAGAATCTCTTAGCTCCTAATCTGTGAAGTCAATATCATATTAATCTTATTATTGTTGAATTTTTGCAAAATTTTGATTTTTCATGAGAATGATACAGTTATTTATCAAAAGCATTCCATATTTTAATAGGTCAATTCTTTAACTTTCATTGAGAAGGTTATAAACGAAGTGGGTGCAGAGCACACTTCTTAAGCACTGCAATCCCCCCTATATAACTGATGCTAAATGGTGTATATGGGGGATATCTTCAATTTTTTCTTCCTTTTAAGTATAGTCTTCCGAATAAACTCTCTCACGAGTTATGTCCAATGAATGTTATAATATTCTTTTGTCGTATCTATCTTTTGATTAAATGTTGATATGGAAATCGTTTGTTAATTTTCGAGTGGGAGTTCGTTTTTGCTCTAATATGGAAGCGTGAGAGTAGATAAAGTCTTCAAGGTCATATAAATTTTAGTGATTAATTGATATTTTTTCAATCTAAGATAACTAACGAGAAAAATAACGAACAATGTAAGAATCTGGGTTGATAGTGGTAGTCTCATAAACCTGTTGGCAAAGAGGAGTCCTCTTCATCCTGAGGCATTCAACTTTCTTTCTGATTTTGCTTTCCTCATGATGACTCTGTGGTTGCAATATAGTTGTGTAGTTAATAAACATTTTGAAAATAGTACCAATGTGACTCACCAATTTATCCCCCAGACAGAGATATATCAAGTAATAATTGTCTCTAATACGATTAGTAGCAATTAAATCTTGATAATACAATCCCATTTGCTCTTATATATTTCTGTTCTACATCTGATTGTATTAATTTTACTCTAACTTTGTATTATATTCTTTATAAAATAATTTTTTGTTTCTTTTTATTTCAGTTAGTTTTTAGTTAATTTTTGGCATGCTACAATCCTTTAAATATTAAGGAGATTTTGTAAATTTTATTAAACTCATCATAAAAACATAAATTGGTAAGACTTCTGAGTTCATTCTATCTAATGCATTGGCATAAGTTCGATAGCCACCAAGTAAGGGATGTTCATCAAAAACTGTTTTTTTTAAGATGCTCAGGATTTAAAATTAATTAATCAAACAAGGGTATAGGCTAACTTCCATTTTGTTAAGCTTAAATAATTTTTAAACTTTCTTCTTGGCTATCGAATTCAGATGTCGATACTTTTTCACAAAATTGATGCAATCAGTTTTTTAAAATGGTTAAGGCTCGACAAATTTCATTTTTAGTTCTAAGTTATCTTCTATTTTAACTTTTGTAATAATAATTATGCCAGTGCCCTTTACAAAATGAGAAGCATTTAGTTTAAGAGGGAATCTGTGAGTAGGATGGCTTTTATCTTGTTGAATTAGTATTAGGAGAGGATTACCTGAACCTTATTGGTAAGTGCTTTAAATAATGTCCTTGAGAGAATCGGAGGATCGAAATATTTTAAAAACAAGTCTCTTATATATTTTTTTGATGAGTAATAAATTTCCAAAATAATGAGC
>Ga0302188_10003287_pt1 | contig 11314 bp, 6 predicted proteins | sample II_Bog_E2_1_FD_198783 | JGI IMG/M metagenome (GOLD analysis project Ga0302188, IMG submission 198783) | Peat permafrost microbial communities from Stordalen Mire near Abisko, Sweden - II_Bog_E2_1 | ecosystem: Environmental > Terrestrial > Soil > Wetlands > Peat | place: Sweden: Abisko, Stordalen... | reverse complement strand
ACCCCCAACCCCAACCCCAACCCCAACCCCAACCCCAACCCCAACCCCAACCCCAAAATTTTTTTTATTAAACAATTGATTTTTTTTACATCGATCATAACAAATTTGTTAAGAACTATATTTATGTGTCATCCCTGTATCATCAAATATAACAAATATAACATTAATCAAGTAAAAATAGTCCAAAAAGCAATACAGTAATTGAGGAGGAACCATATAATTTTTTGCTTATTTTAGGGTATGGGAGATATAATGATAGTTATCAAGGTCATTAATCAAATATAAATTTATTATATGTTAAGAAAGAAATATGATTTTGATTTCACAGTTAATTCTTTAATAATATTGAGATTTTTTAATCAAATGCAATAGCCAGGGGTGGCAGCGCAAACGCTCATAATGTTAGAAATGACTGTTGAGATAGTTGATCCAGTATTGTCAGAGGGATACTGCCAAAACATTGCTCCTGCATACCATTTAAAAGTCGATTAACCTTGATTTAAAGCAGCAGCTAAAAGGGATTTGTCCATCACACCAGTATTTGATGCATCACCACTTGTCACAGGCTTACCAACAACAATCTTATTTAAAGGAATTCCTCTTGCAGCTATTTAGCTGACTGAAGTTCCATTAAATGGCGATCCTGATTTTACAAATAAAGTTTAGTATGTGTCATAGGCGTTAGCTCCTTGATTGTAAAATTGAATGTTGTAGAAATTAATCATACTTCCAACTTTATCATTAACAGTCCAATATGCCCCGTTTGTATAGTATTACTTACAGAAGTAGGGTGCCTGTGGAGCATGAGAAATTGTGTAATTGGGCAGTAAACTCCTCAGTTGAGTTGTGAAAGTTATCAACCAAGCCTCACCTGTTCCAGCTTCCATAGCAGTATTATCCTCCCAATCAACGTCTACTCCATCAAGGTTGTTGTTAAGAATAAAATCGCCTAATGATTTGGCACATTGAATGGGGTCCTATCCAGCAGTAGTAGGAAACTCAGTTGCTCCAAAAGCACTCACCATGATCTTAATTCCAGCCTTATTGTATCGATCTTTGAGAGATTTTTGAATTGCGTCATTTGTGGCTCCGAATTAAGTGTCATTTCCGAAGTAGTAAACTGGGTTACCCCAGACATTTACCATATCTAAGTTTCCACTAGAACAGCTCCAAAATGCGAGGATTAAGTAGTTGTACAAATGAGGAGCAGCATACCCAGGAACACCTAATCCTGCAGCAATAGATGCTGGAGGCCACCAAGATAGAACTTTATCAATGTAGCCCGATCGAATTGGATAGTCAATAGATGGACCGTCGCGCACATCGGACACAACGGCAATTGTTTGAGCTGAGAAGATCAAAAGCATCACAAGGATGGCATTGCTGAACATCAAGGTTATTAGACTCAATAAAATAATGATGAGATTATGTAGTATAATGATATTAGTTGAAACACAAAACTGTTTAAATATTTTGATCACGAATACACAATAAATTGACATTAATAAATATAATAGATTTGCTTTCTGTGAAATAAAAGTTAATTGTCAGGAATTCATATTTTATACATCTATCTATTTCAATTTATATTAAACTAAAACAAAAAAATTGAATGTCCTTAGTTATTTGATTTATTCATCAAAAATTAAGAAGTATAAAATATTGAAGGAAATCATGCTTAAATTAAATATTTATGTCAATAGGAAGATGCAATAATGTTGTCAATTCTTTGTTTTTAATTTTGATTGAAATACTTTAAATTGGCCCATTTATCATACTTACTTTATTTAGAGACAATTACTAACTGAAATGTATGCTTTAAATGAACAAGAAAACCATCGATAATTCACACGTATTATTGAATATTTGTCTTTTTTCAATGCCAAAATTAACAAAAATACTCAGCCTTTGATTCAGATAATAGACTAAGTCATATCTTTAATGGATGTAGTAATGTAGACAAGAGACAAAAGTAAAGAACCTGACATGCCGACTAATGAAGATTTGTCAACTATCTTTGAGCGAGGCTTGGAAATAATAGGTTTGCTATAGGAAGAAGAGGATACGCTTGCACATCTTAATTGCCATATTAAAACCTCTGAATTAAGTTTAGCCTCACTAAGGCATTAAATAGAAAATTTATTATCAAGTCGCACATCTAAAAGCAAAATTAAGGCTTACAAACGATCATTAAATTTAGAGGTCATAAGATCCAATAATAGTAATGCTCCTAAAATATATGACTAATAATCAGAAGGGCAACATATCGATTAGAGTTATCCCAATAGCACGTTTTCAGAAAGGACATAGTCCAGCTCTTCGAAATAAATTGATACCGTTTATTATGATGTTAAATGATATCTATGGTGATCTCTTCTAATTTTTAAATTGCATTAATAATCCCTTGGATAAATCTGGATAATTAATAAAATATTAATATCAGAGATGGGAGCAGCAACTATCCTATAAAACAGTATTAAATCTACCTCCTCAGCCTTCTGGTAGATGATTCCTTCGCTACCTGAAGGTGGTGGTTTGAATTTCAACTTGCAAAACTTTAACAAATCCTTTGTTAATTTCTCAGTTGTTGTTGGAGCTATTACTCTTGCTTATTCATCAATTTCTTTGGGGAAAAAAGCAATGAAATATCTAAATAATAATTGTCAGCTACCCAATCGTTAACAACTTCTTAATAAATATGGGCATCATGCATGGGCTTTGGTCACTGATTGCTGCGGAAATGAATAATATTGCAAATTTTTAGTGGAGAACGGATTTAGTCTAATTTTGATGGGCGATGAGGATGACATTAAGATTGTAAAAGATCAAGTGCTGCAAATTCAGAGCAATAGTCGCATAGAATTGCTCCCTGTAAACTGGAGTAAAGTTGAAACAAACATTAAATTTTATGAAGATCTATATTCCCGACTCGAACATTACGACATTGCTTTTCTCATTTTGCCTAAGCTTCATCGATCTAAGAGTCAGGAACCTACTCATCTAGAGCAAATTCAGCCTTTTCAACATGTATATCTGTTAGTACGCTTTTTTGGCAGCAAACTCAAATGGAGGTCCTATCGAAGTGCTATAATTTTCCCCAGCTACCCAGATATTGACGAACTCATATATCCAAAAAATGGAACCAACAAAGCTCTTATTGCGGGCTCTGATGCTTTCGGTCGCATAATTGGATTTGAATTTAAGGGCACTGTAGAAGTGGTTGTTGCTCGTGGATCAGTACGGAATGCATTCACAGGATTGGGAAAAGATCGGATTACTTATTGAGTAGCTCATTGATTATTGTTGAATGTAACATAGTTATTGAGATAAATTTCCGATCAATTTAATATAATGGGAGCCTTGTTGACTTGAATTATTTATGTTTATTGTTTTGAATTGATAACCGAGAATGAAAAATCATAACACACCATAGTTGAAAATAACTGATTTTGATTTTGTGGTGACTCCTCATTAAATCAAACTGAGGGATTTGGACGATGGTTTGTACGAGCTTGATCTGTAAAAGGGTAAAAATGCATATAATTAGGTGTCCAAGTCTTGTATAAGTTTAAGGAACAGCCGATTATGAAATCAAAACAAACTCACTACCGTTTCATTAGCATGGAAAGCTGCACTTTCAAATTGCAAAACTAAAATAATTGTAACTTGAGCTGGAGTTTATATCTTTTGAGACAAAGCACTGCTGAACTCATTGCTACTTGTCCATTCTGTGACCTACTCCACTGGTATTCTCAATATCTTTCTGGCTTAAAAAAATAGGGTGATTATTTTGGGCGTCTCAAACAAACAAACTAAAGAATTACAAAATAATGGGCTACTGTGAAAAAGAGCATTCCTTTCCTTTTTTCAGGATTAAAATCAATAAATTAATCAGGCAGTATTTAAGTTTGCTACAATATCGAAGTCAGATGTGAATTGGATAACTTGTGCTAACAATAGACTTATCTAAAAAAACAGCCGATTCTATCAACCCCAGTTCGAAAAAAATCGCTTTAATATCCATAAGTGGTTATTCATTAGAAACAAGAGGAAAGCAATCCCTGCATGACATTACACCCCATGAGCAGAGAATAACTGCCCTATCAACTAAATGACCCGTTCAAATCACATTAACTTTAGTAGCAATATGGATTTCAGCAATTTAAAGTCCCTTCATCAGCTTTGAGTGACATTGTTTAAACCAGTAACGAATGTTCAAGCAACATGAATTATGGATAGCGCTGCAATAAGCTAAAATAAGTGGATGGCATTCCATAATAATAAAATGAAATGTCTCCCTCCTTCATTGGAACAATAAAAACTCATAATTTTTAATCTAGCAATGGTGCTGACTCTCACAAGCGCAGAAGTCAGACTTTAAATTCTAATTACAGTGATTAGTTGCAGAAAGAAAAGTACTAACTACGCAATAATATATAGGGGACGGAGAATCATTTGGATTCGGAATTAGAGAAGGAAGAGCTTTATGATGCTGACGTTCATTCTAAATTATAATTGACTCTTAGAATGAGGAATAGGCCAGTCGAGTCAGCGGTTGTAGCCAAAAAACATGCATGGTTAAAGATAATGTACATTTTAGTTTTATGCATTGTCTTTTTTTCATGCCTGAGCGTAATAGCAAATAGTTTGAGTTTTGTTTCATTTAAATAAAAATCAAAAAAGGGATAAAATTAGCAAAAGCGTTCAGTGTTAAAGAAGAAAAAGTCATTCTTTCGACATAAATGATAGCTGAAATAAATTAATTCAATTTTGCATATAAATCTAAAGAATTATAAGACAAAAATGTAAATATTCAAAATAAATGATCATTTTTTGCTCTTCCACCTCATTAACAGTGGCACATAGAAAAAATTAAAAAATGCAGCGCACATCAATCCCCCTATTAAAGGACCAACGAGATACAAGTAATATTGAGAAAGAGGGGTCCAGTTGTTTGACTTTATTCCAGTAAATAATTGAAAGGCAAATGTAGTAGCAGGGTTTAGGGAATCGAGTTGATAGGTGGTTTCCCTAGCAATATAAAAAGCCACTGGAATAAGCAAGTAGCTCCAGTATGTTGATTTTATAAAACTAGTAGTCTCATTCATCACTATCAAAATAAAGAGACAAAACATAAAAGTTCCACTGATTTGGCCAAGCAAAATACGCATTTATAGTAAATCTGTATTCGGCTGGCCGATTGGAGCTTGCTCATTAAAACCAAAATTTGAAATTAAGCCCCAAGCAAAAAGACCTCCCACCAAAGCTCCCAAAAATTGGGATAACATATAAATAAGAGCCATAAAAAAAGTTACTTTGTTTCCCTTGCATATCAATAGACTTAAAGTTACAGCTGGGTTGCAGTGAGCATCTGTCAATGGTCCTGCAAAGCAAAGACATAGGAAAAGAGTGCAGGACTAGAATATACTGTGAGTTGGATTTAAAATTGGTTGATTATTTGTGGTTTTTGGATATTTGTGAGGAAGATACTGACTGCTAATGATACCATACATAAGAATGGCTGTGGCCGCAAATTAAAATATGAAAATCCGAAACCATCGATAGCAACGAACATCTCCTATTTTTCCGTGTATCTACTTCATGATAGGTTTACTTCAAGTTGTGAATTATTGAGCATTGGATTTTTCATCAGTCCAAATAATATATAAGATATATATTTGCGTATTACTTTAATTTATAAGAGTGATGGGTAAAGGAACAGAACTCACCACTGAAGAACTTAAAATCCACAACCAAAAGCGAAGGGATCAAAGAAAACGAAAGAAGGAACATCAGAAAGAATTTCTCAAACAACGAGAGGAGATACGCGCACAGTCAGAGGACCAAAAGCAAGAAGAAACAGCTTAGGTTCAGATGGTTGACATTATCGAATAAAACACTAACATACTCACAGGCAAATATTATGATTACTTCAAAAATGTCTTTGAGAAACATGTTGAACGAGCCAAAAAATACTACGACACCATTGAGGAGGAAAAAAAAGGAGAGGAGAAGGACTAAAAAATTTAAGGTTAACAAGGTGGAGCAAATGAATCTTTAGCAAAAACAGAGGAGAAACTTTCTCGATCTCAAAAAAAGAAACAACGTTGGCTTAAAGTAGCAGATTTAAAAGCAAGAGTTAAAAGACCAGATTTAGTTGAAGCATGGGACATTACTGCTCCTGATCCTCTTTTTTTGTGTGAACTAAAGACTCTTAAAAACACAGTGCCTGTTCCTAGACACTGGAATCAAAAATCTAAATTTTTGCAAACTAAAAGAGGTATACTCAAACCAATGTTCAAATTACCATAATTTATAGAAGCAACTGGAATCAGTAAGCTAAGAGATCCATTCAGTGAAAGAGATGGTTCTAAAATGGTGAGATAAAAACTAAAGGAAAGAATGAATCCAAAACTGGGAAAAATTGATATCTAATATTCAGTACTTCATGATGCTTTTTTCAAGTACCAAACAAAAAGTTAACTGACAGTGTTCGGAGACATTTATTATGAGGGTAAGGAGGACGAATCAAAAGCAAAACAGTTCAAACCTGGACTGATTAGTGAAGGCCTAAGAACAGCACTTGGCATTTCTGACTACCAAGCTCCACCTTGGATTATTAATATGCAACGCTATGGTGCTCCCCCTAGCTATCCTACTCTTAGAATTTTAGGATCTAACATTCCCTTTTCTCAAGTAGCCAGCTATTCAATCATAAATAAGGCTGGGCTGGAGGAAGTAGCTCGTAAGCTTGGACAACCAGGCTTGTACGCTACTTTTCGAACCTACTACGAGGAAGAAGAAGAATAATTTGTTGATAAGGGCTATTGGGGCCAGATCACTAATCTTGATGAGATTAATGACGATTTGCCCGATGAAGATTGGCAACAGGAGGAAAATAATGACGACAATGCCTGATGTTCCTTCTATTAATGGTCCTTATGAATACATTAACTCGACATTACGAGATTTATTTCCTGTTTAATTTCAATAAATATTTGCGAATATATATTTAATTGATTAATTATGATTACAATCATTAGGCGAGTTTTGTCATCTCCGTCTTTTCTCTTTAGCTAACGATGGGCTACCTTTTGCACCAAGAAACCTTAAGTTAATAAGTCGCAGGAAATTGTTGCAAAATTTACTGATCAACTTGATTAAGGAAAGTAAAGACCCATCACATCAGGCAGGTCTTGGAAGGCTCCATAGTTAAGAATAAAATCAACTGAGGATTTGCATAAACTATGGTTTGTATGTGTGAGGTAAAAAAACTTGGTGCTAGCTGATGAGCTCGCCAAGCAGCATGATCCAACTTATCGACGAAAAGCTGGAAAGATCATAAGAGTTGAAAAGCTTGATCAAACAATGCGCAGAATAATGTTTGTGATCAATGAAAGATAGCAAATTAAAAAGCAGTATCGGAAAAAACTCGAAGAATAATACATTGAAAAAAAGAGAGCTTAATTAGAAGCAGCAGTAGTCACACAGCCTGAATCACTTCCAGAAATCACACATGAACTGCTGAGAGCAAAGTATCATGCTTTAAGACAAGGACTTGATAATGTGGACTACCTCGAAAAAATATGTAAATAAGCACCGATTCAGGGAAGACGAAATAATAAATGCAACAGAGAATTTAAAGAGCAGACCAAAGAGTAGCAAAACTTGATCCTTAGAGAGAGTTTAGTTCTTTTTGGGAGTATGAGACCACTATTGGAGAAAGACCTACACAAGAAGAAATCTTGAAATCTCACATAAAAAACTGGAAATCTTTAAATTTAAAACAGAGGAAAATTGTTTTAGGTTTCTTGAATGCACGTAGATCAAAAGACGCAAAATCAGCTTTTGTGAAGGAGTTAAAAATTTTAGGGCAAAAAATTGCTTACGAGGAAGCCAAGAATCGAACAGAGGAACACAACAATTGACATGATTTGTAGTGAATAAAAAACAAAAATGTTTATGCCTAATTAATTAGTCTAAGGTTTGGAAGATGAAAGAGCAAGACATTATAAAGATGAAGGCAATGATTCAATGATAGGGAGAAAGGCATGGAGGATTGCTTCTGGATAATTAATAGTTGCTTAATCTGAGGTTTAGCAGATTTATTGTTTCTTCTTTCGATTATAGTTTTGCTTCAAACAGACAGAAAATTTATTCATATTTCTTTTACCATCTTTCGATTTTTTATAAAAGAATCTCTCTCTCCTCGCACAGTCTATCAATTTTGTCCTTCCATACTTGCTCAATAGTTTCTATTTCAATGATGGGTTCTGGAGGTAAACTGCTTTGCATAATCACTTTTTCTCTTAGTGAAAGCATTTCTTCCTGTATTATTTTATAGTCATGAAGGATCATTTGAACTTGAGATTCATATTAAGCTTTAAGCTATATAATTTTATGGGTATCCTCTTCTTTGCAGTCTTTATAGGCAATTAATCTTTTTAAAGCAATTAATTCACGATTGTATTATGCCTCCAAAGTCTCTGAATTTTCATACTCAAGCTCATAATTTTTATCATTTTGGTCATATTTCTCTTCTTGAATTTGTATTTTTGTGATGATTTCTTATTTGATTTTGATTTGATGTTATAATGATGCAACTTGTTGTTTAAGGGAAAGTTCAACTGATGATAAATTTATGTTTAAAGAATCTTGTTTTGTCAACTACTCTATCTGCTTGTTCAGAGTCTAAATTTATTTATTTTTCATAAAAATTTGTTCCTACATCAACCTTTAGTTTTATTTTAATGCGTTTTCCTGATTATTGTTTATTCTTTTGCTTTTCAGTTTTTAAATTTGGTTCAATTCTAGTTGTAACTGCTTCTTGATGGTTTCATTTTCCTCTTTTAGTATTTCTTATGAATCTTCAAGTTGGCTATTTTTAGCTTCTAATAACGATACCTATTCTGATAATTCTTTAATTTTTCTTTATTTTTTGGAAAGTTAATTATCCTTCGTTCTTTGCTATCTTTATATAATTTTTGTTTTTTTGTTCTCTTCCTCGATGGTGTCCTATAAACGATGAATCTTGTCTTCTAGTTCTTGAGTTTATTGATCTTTCGATATAAGCGTTGCTTCTAGTTGTTGTAATTTTTGCCTTTCACTGGATCTGCCTTGTTCTCTTCCTCTGGTCATTGACCTTTCGAGTTAAAGTTCTCTCTCTGCTTATGTGAATCTTAGTAAAAGTTATTCTTTTTATCTGTATAGTTTCTATTGCTATTGATTCTGAGTTGCAATAGTTTGCTTGAAATCGGTAATTTGTGCAGTTACTTCTTTGGATGAATCGAAAAGTTAGCAATTTGTCTTGGATTCTAGGTTCTTTAAATATATTTTTAACTCGTTGTTAGTGCGACTGAGAACTGTCACTTAATTTTGTAATGAATTAATTTGTTAGCAATAGCTATCATTGAGTTCCTTGGTCTTCTCAGAGTATTTTCGTTAAATAATGATATTTTGCTGCTAGTTTATGGACTATATTCTTTTAATTTCAGAGCGACTGGCTTCTAATTATCTTAGCATATTTGTGATTTGTGTATTAAGGTCGTTATTTGTGTTTCTAAGTTAGGAAATGTCATTTTATGCGCTATAATTCTGCTTTTTACTATCACTGGCCATCAAAAGATTAATTTATTTCTATCTTTTGCCATATTTATTTGTCTCTTCTTTAAGTTTGCCCCTTAGTTCCTCATTCACCTTTTAAATGGTGTCGTTTTTGATTGACACATCTTCCAGAACTGCTTTTAAATCTTTGATTTGTCTTTCAAAATCATTGCTCAGAGCTTTGCTTTTGGTCATCTGTCTTTTTAAATCTTCAATAGTAGTCTCATAATGCTGAATTTGTTGCTGATGTTATTGATTTGTCGTTTGATTTATCCTTTGCAAATTTTTGATTTCTTTTGTTTTTTCTCTGGATTATTGACTTTTGGTATCAAATTCTATTTCGAGCTGATCGTAGGCTGTCTTCCACTTTGCTTGTATTTTTGCGACTTCGTCTTGATAATACTATTTCCACTTGTTTTGTTCCTTTTAGTCCCCCCTCCTGCTCTCATTGAGAATTGACGTTTGTTTGAGTAGATGTATTTCTTTTTAAAGTTCCTCAATCCTGAAGGACAATTCTTTTTCCTTTTCTTTACTTTTTGTTAGACGTTCACGCAAATCGCCTTATCTTTTGGCCATATTTTGAACTTCAGTTATTGCTCCGTCGCAGACTGAGCTGCTTTGTTTCAATTCCTTAACTAAGTCAGCATTCCTTCGCTTCAAATCTTAATTTTCTTTCAAGAGTTTGCGCTAATTAGCTTCCGCAATCATATAGAGCTGGTTAAGACTACTGAATTATCGGTGGTTTTCTTCGAGATGATTTTCAAGATGCTTACACTTATTTTTAAAGAACTTGTTTTATTCTAAGAGATAGTGATGCTGGGTGTTGTTTGAGCCTTCTTCCTCCCAGCAGGGGACATATAGTTCGTTTTATCCATCTTAATTGACTCTAATCTGATAATTCTGATCCAAACTACTATCTTCGCTCATTTCTTGATGCTCGCTCATTTTTGAATTTGTGATTGTTAAATATTAAAGATTTAGCGATTCCTATATTACTATCAGAATGAATTTAAGGTTTATATTTAGCTCGATATGAAATATTTAAAAATCAACAATTTTAACCCCTCTCGACTTCAATAATATCTTCGAAACTATTAACTGAAAAAAATTATGGTTAATGCTACAGAGGTTATGACGTAAGAATGGCTTATTATGTTTGCCGTTTGATACTACTTAATTTGGCAGCCTGTTCCATAACCATCTCGTTGAGTTGAAGGTTAAGCTCATTGGAAATGGATAATTCTTATGCTATTTTTCTGGCTTTGGCTTCTTGAAGGCATAGTTAATTTTTGATTTTTTGATTTTCTGCAACTAATATTTATGCACTTGTTTCTTCTTCCTTGAGCTTCTGTATTAAAAATTGAAGGCTGTTGCGAAAGCCTTAAATTTACACCAACAACAGTTAATGGCAGTTTTAGCTCGGGTTTATCCCAAAAATGTCTAATAACTATAAGTAGCACAAAGATAATTGCTTCTAACACTGGCATTCATCAATAAGCTGTTTCAAGCCCAAAATCAAATTACTCATAATGATCCCGTTTTATATTGGCACTTTAAGCAAATTACTCATCTAAGTAAGACCCTACATATCCACTGTCACAGAATTTTAGTTGATTTAATTCTATATTGATTATGCCTCTTTTGCACTGTCTTTGGAAGGACTTGTGTGCAATTCAAAAAAATTATTTTTGGATTGTCTATCAGTTTGAAT
>Ga0302188_10003265_pt1 | contig 11344 bp, 10 predicted proteins | sample II_Bog_E2_1_FD_198783 | JGI IMG/M metagenome (GOLD analysis project Ga0302188, IMG submission 198783) | Peat permafrost microbial communities from Stordalen Mire near Abisko, Sweden - II_Bog_E2_1 | ecosystem: Environmental > Terrestrial > Soil > Wetlands > Peat | place: Sweden: Abisko... | reverse complement strand
CATCATCATCCTTATATATCCGGTTGGCTGTAAGCGCTGCAAGCAGGAAGTTAAACACCAGGGTTACCCTGCCTGCCAATAGTTTATGGGCTATTGCAGCAATTGGTTTATTATCGCTTTTTTTTAAATTTCTGCATCCGCCCGAGATTATTGCCAAATTTTTAGATGGCTTTTCTTACCTGATGCTGGCGCCTTTTTTAATGCTGTTGCCCCCATATTATAGCAAGGCGCTGATGAAAAAGCAAAGGTTATGGTTAATTTTATTTTATCTGCTACAGGTAGCATTTTCATTTGCTTTTAATTCCCGGATGGCAATGGTGCTTCCTGCAGGTATCGTTGGCGCCGGCTGGCTGCTTACGTTATTAACCGGCCAAAGTATAGTAAACAAAAAATCGATCCGTACCGCTATTATAAGAGGACTAATAGGGGTTGCCCTGATAGGACAATTTGCCGATCTTTCTACCGCAATTCTTATTGAACGGGGAGCCCGGGAGTCCCGTACCGGAGCAGAACAGTTTAGTGCTACAATTAACCGCTTTTTTGATAAGCAAGCGATTGCAGATTTCCAGGCTGAATCACTCGAATTACTTCAGGGCGTTTCTGCTATGCAGGACTGGCAGGAAAACTATGTACGTAATCCGTTCCTGGCACGTTTTATCCAGGTAAAGTTTGATGATAACTGCTTTTACCGAATAGACTCCTTTCATCCTTCAGATTTTGATGTTTTACGAGAGATAACTTTTGAAAGGATAATGGTGCAGTTACCGCAACCTATACTTGATTTATTTTCCGTAAAAATTGATAAAAAAGAGGTTAGTTCATTCTCCATCGGCGACGAAATTGATGCATTGAGCTCGGGGGCTAACGGTGGCTTTAAAACGGGCTCCATTCCTTCACATGCATTTGCTTTGTTTTCGTGGTGGTATCCAGTTTTGCTAATAATTATATATTACCTTGTTTTTAGTATTTATAATGGGTTTTTTACGCCCTTTAAAATAAAATCAATGGAATTGTCTAAAATTCCCACTTTAGCGCTTTTGCTAACTTTTACCATCTATGTCAGTATTTCTTTAGATGGCGTTGATACTTTGATTGGGGCGCTTTTAAGGGGTATAATTCAATTGGTTTTAATTTACGCCATTGCTTTATGGATAGTTGAAAAATTAAAATTCCCAGTAAATATGTTTGTTAAACCTGGTGCTAATGATAAACAAGATCTTAAGGTAAAACAATTGATATAAAATATTAGTGGTTCGAAAAAAGCACAACGGTCGAATTAAATTCAAATTCATTTCTTTAATACTCAATGGCTATTAAGCTTTTAGTTTTCGACTCCCACCCCGTTCAGTACAGGGCGCCGGTTTGGCAGGCTGTTGAAAAAATACACCCCGGCAGCGTACATGTTGTTTATGCTTCTGATTGTTCGGTGCGCGGCTACAATGATGAGGGATTTGGACAGGCCCTTGCATGGGATGAACCGATGCTGTCGGGCTATGACAATACGGTATTGAATTGCGAAAGTGGCGTGCCGCTATCGAAATGGGGCTCATTAACTGGTAAAGGTGTAAGGGATATGCTGAAATTACATCAACCATCGGCAGTATTGTTAACCGGATTAAATTACAGATATGACCTGGTTGCGTACGTTAATGCTATAAGGATGGGCATACCGGTTTGGCTAAGGTGCGAAACGCAGGACCAGGCCATGTCGCGTTCAAAATTGAAAGATGTAGTCCGCTATTTGTTATACCTGGTAGCATATTCAGGGATCAACAGCTTTCTGTTTATAGGCGAATTGAATAAAAAGCATTATCTGAAACATGGCGTACCGGCAAAAAAACTTTTTCCCGCCTTATATGGTACTGTAAACCGTTTTGAAAATTTAGATAATGAGGCAAAAAAGGATTTAAGAAATGTGGCTTTAGCAAATGCAAATATTCCAAACCAAAATATAGTGATCGGCTTTTCGGGAAAATTTACAGATAAAAAAAATCCTGCATTGTTATTTGAAATACTCAATTTTTTACCGGAAACCATCCTGAAAAAAATCAGCCTTTACTTTATTGGCAGTGGCCCGCTGGACCGGCAAATGCATGGCCTGGCGGATGAGGCATTGAATAAATGGGGTGTTAAAACATACTTTACCGGTTTTGTAAACCAGTCGAAAATTGCCGCACATTATCTTGCAATAGATATATTTATCCTTCCTTCAAAAAAAATGGGCGAAACCTGGGGGCTTGTTGTAAATGAGGCATTGCAGGCCGGCTGCGCGGTAATAGTAAGCGGGGCTGCGGGGTCTTCTGCAAACTTTGGTCAGTTTGAACGGGTTCGTGTCTTTAAAGACGGGGACGTAAAACAACTCTCACGCCGGGTGGAGGAACTGGCAAGTTTTAAAAAAGATTTCAATTGGGCCGAAGAAAAATTATGGCCTTATTCAATTGAAGTTACAGCGCAAAGCATCGTAGGCAGGCTCCTGCAAACCAGCTGAGAAAAACCAAAAATGAGGATTATATTATTTGCCCACCCGTTGTTCCTTGGCCAGCAAAGCATGCCCAGGTTTACAAATATGCTGGCAGAAGGTATGCGTAAACGGGGTTATGAAGTAGCAGTTTATTCGCCCGAGCCGCATTTTTTTAAGCTGCCTTTACCCGGCCCGTTAAAAAAATGGATGGGGTACATTGATCAGTTTGTTCTTTTTCCGGCAATTGTAAAAAAACGAATTAAGGCGCAAACTAATACCCTCTATGTATTTACTGACCATGCATTAGGAATATGGGTTCCAATTACAAAACATTTGCCGCACGTTGTCATTTGTCATGATTTTTTGGCCCAGCGCTCGGCCAAGGGCGATATTAGGCAAAATCCCACTGGATGGTCGGGCCGCGTCTATCAGCAACTTATCCATAAAGGATATACCACGGGTGCAAATTTCATTTCCGTTTCAAAAAAAACACAGCAGGATTTGCACCGGTTCCTGGGGAAAATACCTGCAATGTCAACGGTTGTTTATAATGGCTTAAACAACAACTTTACAGTTATTGATGTAAAAGTTGCCAGGCAAGCACTAAGTGAAAAAACCGGCATAACGATACCTAACGGGTATATTTTACATGTTGGGGGCAACCAGTGGTATAAAAACAGGACAGGGGTGGTTAAAATTTATAATGAATGGCGTAAAACCTTTAACAATGATCTGCCGCTATTATTGATCGGCGCACCCTCCTCCCATGATTTGGACCTGGAAATTGAAGCGTCGCCCTACTGTAGCAGTATCTATACGCTTTGCGATATAGACGACAGACACGTCAATATGGCTTATTCAGGTGCCGCTGCATTGCTTTTTCCCTCATACGCAGAAGGCTTTGGCTGGCCTATAGTTGAAGCAATGGCCGCTGGTTGCCCTGTAATAACCACCAACGAAGCCCCGATGACGGAAGTTGGCGGTGAGGCCGCTGCCTATATTCCTGTCCAGTCGTTGGGTGATGTTAAGATCGGTATGTGGGCAAAGGAAGCGGCGAAAGTTTTAGATCAGGTAGTAAGTCTTCCGGAAGCGGAAAGATTGAAAATATTGGCCAGGGGGTTTGCCAATGCAAAACGGTTTGACACTGACAACGCATTGGATTTGTTCGAAAAAATATTCAGCACGATATTGTCATAACTGACTCTTTTTAAATTAAAATACCTAAATATCAGATGCGTTTACTCCACATCATAAGCAGTATGGATCCCCTAAGCGGTGGCCCGTCACAGGGTATCAGAAACCTTGACAAGGCGATGCATGATATGGGGGTGATTAGGGAGGTGGTGTGCCTGGATGCGCCCGAGTCAAATTATTTGGGTATGGATGACTTCAAAATCCATGCGATCGGGCCCTGGCAGGGGCCCTGGTGCTATGGGTATCAGTTGAATGCATGGTTAAAGGATAATATATTCAGGTTTAATGTTATTATCATTAATGGTTTATGGCTGCATAGCAGTTATGCAACATGGAAAGTTATTAACCACATCAAAAAACGTTATCCCGGTAAAAATATACCGCGCGTGTTGGTAATGCCACATGGCATGCTCGACCCGTATTTTCAAAGGGCTAAAGAACGAAAGTTAAAAGCAGTAAGAAACTGGTTATACTGGAAAATAATAGAGAGCAAGGTAGTAAATGATGCAGATGGCTTGTTATTTACCTGTGAAACAGAATTGTTTTTGGCGCGAAAATCGTTCAGCCCCTACCAACCGAAAAAGGAATACAATGTAGGTTATGGCATCGAACCTCCACCTTTGTATCATCAGGAGATGTCAGCGGCTTTTAATAAACGTTGTCCTGGTTTAAATGGGGCGCCTTATTTGCTGTTTTTAAGCCGCAACCACCCAAAAAAGGGTGTTGATTTACTTATAAAAGCCTTTATTAAGTTGCAAAAATCAACAAATACAGTTAAAGGGGCGATGCCGAAATTGGTTATAGCGGGGCCAGGATTGGATACCCCGTTCGGTAAAATGATTCAGCAAGAACTGGTAAAGGCAAATGAAGTTACAGCCAGTGTGTTTTTTACCGATATGCTGGAGGGCGATGCTAAATGGGGTGCTTTTTATGGTTGCGAAGCTTTTGTGTTGCCAAGTCACCAGGAGAATTTTGGGATAGCTGTGGTCGAGGCAATGGCTTGCCGCAAACCGGTATTGATTTCTAACCAGGTAAACATCTGGCGTGAGATCATGGCCGAAAATGGAGGTATAGTTGACGATGACAACCTGAGCGGCGTAGAAAATATGTTAAGAAAATGGATAGGCCTCAAACAGGAAGAAAAGATTCAGATGGGCAATAGGGCCATTTCGATATATCAAAACAAATTCACGCTGGACAAAACTGCAGCGAATTTTTTTGCCGCATTTAACGGACAAGATTGATTTGATCGCAGACCAGCTAAACATCAATTGATAATTGAATAAAACGGCATTTTGAAAATTATAATTTTGCAGGGTGCATTTTTACCTGTACCGCCCGTATTGGGCGGCGCAGTTGAAAAAATTTGGTACAGGATGGGGCAGGAATTTGCAGCATTAGGCCATGAGGTAACCCATATAGGTTGTTCTCATCCGGGTTTGCCGGATACTGAATATTTAAATGGCGTTAATTATAAGCGGGTGCCCGGGTACGAAATGCCGTTTAACCTGATAAAACTTAAATGGTTGGATCTCCTTTATTCGATCAGGGCCATAAAAAAGATACCCGAATGCGATATTATCGTTACAAATACATTTTGGTCACCTGTATTATTTAGAAGGGAGCAGGCCAAAAAGGTTTATGTAAGCGTAGAAAGGGTACCAAAGGGGCAAATGAAATTCTACAGGCATGTTGGAATGTTACGCGGGTGCTCTCCGGCAATATGTGAAGCAATAAAAGCTGAGCTTCCTTCAAAATTACATCACTTGGTTTCTTATGTTCCAAACCCGGTGCCATTTACCGTGAAGCCCCTGTCTGTAAAAAAAGAGAAAATTATACTATTCGTTGGAAGATTACACGCTGAAAAAGGCGTTCATGTCCTATTAAACGCATTTTCTGAACTTGGGGGGGAAAACAAGAAAGATTGGCGGTTAATAATTGTTGGACCGTCCGCTTTTAAAGACGGCGGTGGCGGGGATCAATATTTTAAACAACTCGGGGAATTGGCAAAAGGAATTAATGTTGAATTTACAGGGCCTGTATACAATGAAGAAGTGCTCATTAATTATTATGCACAAGCAAGTATCTTTTGCTATCCTGCACAGCATGGCAGCGGAGATGCCGCCCCTGTCGCCCCAAGGGAGGCGATGGCATATGGATGCGTACCGGTTGTTTCTGAACTCGAATGTTTTAATGACTTTATTATAAATGCTGCAAATGGCTTAAAATATAATCATATGGCAGCCGATCAGCCGAAAGCATTGAGCGAAAAACTTAGTTTTTTAATAAATAATAATTTAATGTTCGAAAAAATGTCGGAGGAGTGCAAATTGGTTAACGAGCGTTTTTCGCCCGGTACGATTGCCGAAGCCCTTATTAAAGATTTTGAAAAAATAAAACGGGGATCAAAGGTATATGAAAGTTTATAAACAGAATTCGCCTTATGATAGCCCCTGGCGTATAAACCAGCGTATTAAAATGCTTTTATGGGAATACGTTTGGCTTATATTATGCTCGTGGACCCCTAAACCAGCAAATGCCTGGCGATTATTCTGGTTAAGGGTTTTTGGCGCGAAACTTTTAGGGCGTCCCTTTGTACATCAAAGGGCTCGCATCCAAATCCCATGGAATTTAACCCTCCACGACAGAGCCTGCCTTGGCGACAGGGCCAACGCCTACTCCCTGGGAATTATAGAAGTTCATGAACATGCCACAGTTGCCCAGGAGGCCTACATTTGTACGGGCACGCATGATTTTGAACAACCTTCAAAAAACCTGGTGACCGCTCCCATTATAATTGGCCCACACGCTTTTATCGGCGCCCGTGCTTTTATTATGCCCGGGATCCATATTGGGGAGCATGCTATCATCGGCGCATGCAGCGTAGTTACAAAAAATGTTGCACCGTATGCTACCGTTAAGGGCAATCCCGCTAAATAAAAAGTTACTGTTCATATTTCCTAACCTTTTTACAGCACAGTTGCAATGTGGAGGCTACTTTAAGTACTTGCCTCAAAAATTGCTCTTTCAATCACTATGGTTTCGGTTCTGATAATTACTAAAAACGAAGAAAACGATCTCCCGGGATGTTTGCAATCTGTTTCCTGGTGCGATGATATTCATGTATTTGATTCATTTAGCGACGATGCTACTGTTCAAATTGCCCAAGGTGCCGGTGCATTTGTGAACCAAAGAAAATTCGATAATTATGCATCGCAACGGAATGCCGCGCTCGAAACCAACAATTATAAATATGAATGGTTACTGATACTTGATGCGGATGAAAGGGTGCCGGAATCGCTCATTAATTACATTTTCGAGGCTGTACAACATGCCTCGGTTGCGGTTTGCGGTTACAGGATACTCCGAAGGGACTTTTTATGGAACAAGCGGCTTAAACACGCGCAAATCTCGCCTTATTACATTCGCCTGATCCGACTTGGAAAAGCCAGATATATCAGGGAAATTAATGAAGTACTGGTAGTTGATGGTGTGGTTGAGTATTTGCCCGGACATTTCGATCATTATCCTTTCTCCAAGGGGATTTCTCACTGGGTGGCTAAACATAACAGTTATTCAACAATGGAAGCAAAAAGGTGGATGGAGGAAAATTCAGGAAATGAAAAATTCTCAATAAGAGAAGCAATTTTCAGTAAGGACTTTTCTCACAGACGATATCATCAAAAAGGGCTTTTCTATAAAATCCCAGGACGGCCTGTAATCAAATGGATCTATATGGTAGTGTGGCGCAGGGCCTTTCTTGACGGGAAAGCCGGCTTTACTTATGCCGTCCTACAGTCAATTTACGAATATTTTATCGTGGTTAAAACGCGAGAACTTATAAACAAAAGAAAAAATATTTAAATTTTTAATAGCATAAATGTTCTTTTATTTAATAAGTGGTCAATTTAATTCCATTTTATTTATATATATTACTCCTGATGATAATGTAACACCTGGAAAGTAAAAAATGTTTTAACAAATTTGATGAAGAGATACTTTTTGTTAAAAATTTAGCAACTCTTTACTTCCCCGTCCGTAAAAAGCACCGACATTAATCGCGCGGCTATTAGCAATAGAAACGGTGATTAACTGAAGTTTATAGCCGCTGAAGACAAAAGACGAGTCATTTTATGCAAATAGTAGAAAAAAATTATGTGTATGAATAAACTTTCACTGGTTGTCATCCTCATCTTTATTTCCGGGTGTTTAAAAGCGCAAAGTGATTTTCAGCAACTCAGTATTGGGGTTGGCGCTGGCGCTGCCAGAACTTATGCCGCTTCGCCTATTATTAAAACAACCCTTGCCTACAACGGTATTATATGCTATTACCCCAGCGAGTTTTTTCATGTCGAATTGGAAGGTCAAATTGGTCAGTTAGCCGGAGGGAAAATTGGCACAACTCACCTCAACTATGATAATCATTATCAGGCTGTTTTTTTGGAGCCGGTTTTACACTTAGGTGTATTTCTTTATAATTCAGAAAGTGATTTTCTAAAAACGTTTAGCAATCTTTATGCAGGCGCTGGGGTCGGGCTCATCCATAACGAGGTAGTTGATTATAGTATAGTCAATCAATATACCCGCAGCATTATTCCGATAATTCCTGTGAAAGTTGGTTATGAATATAGTTTTTTTGACGATTACAATGACCCGGTTTTGAAAATCAATCTTTCTTATAGTATCAATACTTCAATGGGGAGGGGCCTTGACGGTTATTTTGGCCCCATGCACCAATCCGCTAAACTCTTCGTTTTTTACGGGCTACAGATAGCATATCCAATAAATTTAAATAAAAATCAACGGAGAGAACGTTTATCGCTCCATTAGGCTTAACCCGACTGGGTTATTATCTCCTTGCCGATTCCAAACGCCTGTCCGTCGATCCAGGCTTGATACTTATCATTCAGTTATATACACCCCACTCCGGCAAGTGGGGTTTTTATTTTAACGGTTTTTGTAAAATAAATAATGGTATAACATTTCCTGCTTTTGTGGATTTACAGCTTCCTGAATTTTATAGATTGACTGTTATCAATGGATATTCCCATCCGTTCAAATTGAGCATTTGAATGTCATCTTCTCGAATTGTAAATATATATATCGGGAATTTCCGATATATATTTGCAGGAGGGATCACCTGGAAATATTCAAAGCCTTTTCCAATAAGAGTCGCTTGCAGATATTGCACCGGCTGAAAGATCCCGAACTAAATTTTCCTGATCAGAAACCCTATGGTTTCGGGTCGGGTGTTTGTGTAGGACAAATACAGCTTAAAAGTGGTTTGACCCAGTCAACGGTTTCTGAATACTTAGCCGTCCTGCAGCGGGCAGGGCTTGTCTAAGTCACGAGGTCAGGGCAATGGTCTTATTACCGGCGCAACAATGCTGCCTTCGCGGCATTAAGCCAACTCATTAAAACAAAAATTTAAATTAAATAAAATGAATACCAACAGTTTATTCAGGCCCTTTACCCTGAAATCATTGAACATAAAGAACAGGATAGTAATGGCACCCATGACGCGTTCATTCTCGCCTGAAGGGATACCAACGGTAGAGGTAGCTGCTTACTACCGGAAAAGAGCTGAAGGAGAAGCCGGCCTGATTCTTTCTGAAGGAACCGTGATCAACCGGCCTTCATCATCAAATGACGCAAACATTCCCCATTTTTATGGTAATGAAGCTTTATCTGGCTGGAAAAAGGTGATCGATGGTGTGCACAGCGAAGGGGGTGCCATGGGGCCGCAAATATGGCACATGGGAATCATGGATAACCATCAGTCAGGCTGGTTGCCTGAGGTCCCATTCGAGGGGCCGTCGGGTTTGAACAGGCCTGGATTTAACAACGGCAATACCATGACGGAAAGTGATATTGCAGATACGATTGCCGCTTTTGGCCAGGCCGCCGCCGATGCGAAGGCCCTGGGCTTTGATTGTGTCGAGCTCCATGGTGCGCATGGCTACCTGATCGACCAGTTCTTTTGGGATGGCACTAATGAGCGTACCGACATTTACGGTGGACAAACCCTGCCGGAACGCGCCCGCTTCGCGATCGAAGTGATCAAAGAGGTCCGGGAACGCGTAGGTGACGATTTCGCCGTCATCATTCGTTTATCCCAGTTTAAGCCGGCAGCTTATACCCATCAGCTGGCTAAAACACCGCAGGAACTCGATGCCTGGATCAACCCCCTCGCTGAGGCAGGTATCGATATCTTTCATTGCTCACAACGACGGTTCTGGGAACCCGAATTTGAAGGCTCCGATTTGAATTTCGCCGGCTGGGCGAAGAAAGTAAGCGGCAAAGCCACGATTACTGTCGGCTCCGTAGGTTTGAGCGGTGACTTTTTCGGCTCGTTCGCCGGGGAAAGCTCCGAGCCCAGTTCGCTGGATGAACTGATACGTCGCCTGGACAGGGGCGATTTCGACCTGGTGGGCGTGGGAAGGCCCATATTGGCTGATCCGTTTTGGCCAAAAAAAATACACGAAGGCCGCCTTAGCGAATTGAAAGGGTTTTCAAAAGAAGCATTGGGCGAGCTGATCATGAGTTAATATAATCGGTCTATAATTCAAAGCAGCCGTGAAAATAACGCGGCCGCTTTTTTTGACTATTATTCAATGCAAACAGGCAGGTGAGACCTGGGACGGTAATTAGAAAACGATAATAAGTAGACTTCCGATTGTCTCTTATTAAAAGTGCATTTATATCGTTAAAGATGGTAAAACCTTATGTTGTTTTTTTGTGTTGATAGCCAATATGGAGCAAGACAATCAAAAATCGAAATACAACGACACGGAGTTAGCAGAATTTAAGCTGCTGATAGAGGAGAAAATCCTGATAGCACGCGGGGAATTACATGAACTGGCTGGTGCGCTAAGTTCAGCCAATAGCAATGGTGATGACGCGGCAATAGCCGGCAAGACGTTGGAAGATGGTTCGGCGACCTATGAAAAGGAACAAACCAACCAGTTGGCTGCAAGGCAAAAAAAGTTTATCGGGCAACTGGAATTGGCCCTTGCCCGCATCCAAAACAAAACTTATGGCTTTTGCCGCTCAACTGGTAAACTCATACCTGCCGAAAGGCTGCGCGCCGTTCCGCATACCACACAAAGCATGGAAGCCAAACTTAAACAAGCCTGATATGAGCTCCGCATTTGTAAAAGAAGGAGAGGTCAGACACCTCAGGGATGTGGCGCCTAATATCGGGGCGCCGCTTTTCTTTCTGCGGGTTGAAAATAATGGCACCGTGATCCGCGATGAGAAAAACTATTTCAGCGGAAAGTATGGGCGTGAAATTTATGAGATGAGCCACGGACTTAGTTACGCACTGGATGACACCGGGCATTGGTTTATTATTCCCGACTGATGGCGGGTCAATGTTATAGCGGTACCAGCGGCTTGCAAATTTCAATGCCAAAACGGGATTTTCCTGCTGAACACCAGAATAATTCCAGGTTGGCCTTTTACGCGTTGCATGAAAACAGCATCGAGATCAATAGCTCTTTTTACAAATTACCGCAGGCAAAAACTATAGCCAGATGGCTGGCAGAAGTCCCGGGCCAATTCCGATTTACTTTTAAACTCTGGAAAGAGATTACGCACAAAAAGGGCCTGCTTTTTAATTCAGACGACGTTCAACGTTTTATGGAGGTGATTGATCTGCCGGAATCCGGTAAAGGCTGCTTATTGGTG
>Ga0302188_10003259_pt1 | contig 11362 bp, 11 predicted proteins | sample II_Bog_E2_1_FD_198783 | JGI IMG/M metagenome (GOLD analysis project Ga0302188, IMG submission 198783) | Peat permafrost microbial communities from Stordalen Mire near Abisko, Sweden - II_Bog_E2_1 | ecosystem: Environmental > Terrestrial > Soil > Wetlands > Peat | place: Sweden: Abisko... | reverse complement strand
CCACCTCCCGAGAACACATCTAAATCATTCACTTTTTCAACAATTCCATCGAAAAGAGCAATTTAGGCGTCATCCTCCTCAACAATAAAATTGAAAATTTATGTACTTTCGGAGGTGCTGATGAATTCAATAGAAACCAGACATGTTTTTGCAAATCCAGGTTTTTTTGAATTTAATGGGCATACTTTGCTCATTTCCTCGGTGGTGATAGTGTAATGAGTTCCTACAACGGATGTGAGTTTAACATTATTTAAATAAACATCAGCATCGATCTATTAGTTTATTAGCTGGGGATGAGTGAAGGAAGAAACAAATTTAAGGTCAATATTTCTATTAATTGAGAAGCTATAGCATTAACTTTCAGAACTGTGTAATATCACTTTAGTTGGAAGATTTAACGGGGCACTCGTGCAATCAAGGATGTTGCTTTTGTAACTGATGGTAAACTTATTTATTGTACCTATTTCACCATAAACTTAGATGCGATAATCAGTATTTTTTGTTGTTTAAATCTCACAAACCAAAGGATTATCTGCTTTTCCAATACATGTTAAAGGGGTGTTTGAAATATCAAATATTTCAAAAACGCAATGACCCATGAGCTCATTCACACTCACGACAATCGATTCAGCTTCAAGCGAATTCAGCTTGAAAGAAACAGTCTATACACTTTTATTCAAAGAGTAAGTGAGGAGAGTACCCTTTTACAACACAATAGAATTGATGCTCGAATCAGTTACGTTACTCGATGCATTATTGGAAGATCTGCGAACAATCACTCCCAAGTTAACTTCTGTAAACTGATAGCCAAAAATTGCAATATATATCTGAGAAGCAAGTTTCTTTCCTGAAAGAGCGATGCTGCTCTGCTAACCAGTTTGAATTTGAATATCAGGGGATGTACTTTATAGAGTTGGGAACTGTTCGGAGCTAGACACAATTAAAGCAGATTCTCCTGAAAAGGTAGTGACGAAAATGTCAATTTCTATCACGTCTTCCAGAGAGGGAAGAGAAAAGGAGAAATAGGCATATGAATTCTTATAAATGTAGTCTTTTGCGACCACATTTTCTTTGAGGTAGGTCATGTAATATTTCCTCTCAGCTGATATTGAAAAGATAAAAGGTTATTTGGACTATCCAACCGCGATGATTTGGAACCCGCATTATTTATAGATGGTGTTGTTCCTTTTCCCCAAATCACTGCAGTTTACGATATTGTGGCTCATTTGAATCGTAACTTTATCACCATTAATAATATGCTTGTTTTATAGTTACTTCTTTGAAAAATTAGGGTCCTTTACTTCGTTCGCATTATGAACGAGACAGGCAGTAAGATTTTGTTTGCTTCCGTCTTTTTTTTATATGCTTTGACATCGCTTGAGATAAAAGCTGCCCTCACCACTTATAATATCTACTTGAAATGTATAGTCCATAGTAGTATTACTTTTCCCCTTCTAATATGAAAATCTTTCCACCATTATGAAGTTCTACACCTAATTTTGTTCGATTTAATCGAAGTAAGTAAGATATGGCTCTATGTACGTTGCATCCTCTCGGTTAACCTTTGTATAAAAATAATATTCTGATGCAACCGTTGAAGATACTCTTATGAAAATAGAATCTGTAAAATTATAGTCACTTCGAAGACTGGGAGGGAAAGAGTAACTGGTAGCTGAAGATTTTCTTGTAAAAGGAATCTCATTGCTGAATGAACTATCAAATCCAATCTCAATTGTTGGATTTCCCGAGTATACGTCGAAAACCAATTCAATTGTTTTATTCATCAGTTCTTCAACTTGCTGGCTGAGGTCGAGAAAGTACATTTTTTATTGCTCGTTATTGCTGTAGTCGAAGTAAGATGTTCCCAAAGTAATTACTGAGTTTCCGTCACTAATTTAGCTGACACTAAAAGTGATAGATATTCCTATTTACATTCTCAAATAAACTTTGATCCAATTACCTGGTTTGACATCCTCTTTAGACAGATAGGCACCTCTACCTCCAGTGAAAAGGGAGTACCCTGCAATCATAAATTGTTCATCAGTTGGAGCTTATACTTCTTGATCTCCGTAGTTGATGAGCATGTCCAATTTAGCTTCAATCTCTTATGCATTTCGCTAGATATTAGTGATAGTTGCAATCAAAGCCAAGGCTGTATACTCAGCATTACTTGGAACCTCAATTAAAACAACGACCGTTAACCCTGTTGCAGTATAAGAATTGAGTTGAAGTTCTTCTCCTATTGAAAGACTAATGATGTCACTGAGATAAGTTTCCAAGTCTAAAGTGCAGTCGGTGACGCATTTAATTGAAAGCACAAACTCTCTTCCTTCTTTCAGTTATTTTGCGTCAATTTTACAGATGCCCGCGAAGGATTCATGCGCATTGTAGCAATTTTGCTTATAGTTCTTATCCGAAGTGACAGTGAGGAAGGGAACCTGCAGAGGATCAGCTATGGTTGGTCTAGCGTGGATATACAGATCTTCATTGGAAGAGATGTTGGATGGTATCTTGATTTTGTATGACGATGAAGAGCCTAACTTCAGCGAAATGGTCGATATTTCTGATATTTCGAGTTATATGGCATTGCCACACTTGGATATCTGCAGCAGTAAAACTATCAAAATGAAAGGGACCAAATATCTTTTCATGGCTATCTATTAAATTTAAATATTAATATATAGTTAATGAATCACATCCATTTAAGATAGTCTTTTACCATATACCATCATCAATATCTGTGATAGATTGCTTCAGCATTTATATATGGACAGACTTTACTTTTCAATGTCGATTTACGTAAACTATGCAAAACTCATCACGAGGGTTTTCATAATAAATGAACTATTTAATCGTAATTTCGGTGGTTTTGTCAATTGGTCTCGGGTTTGATATACAGCGTCATCGTGAGTACGAAGATACCTTGAGTCGTCTCATTAAGCTGGTAAAAATGGATAAACTGGATGAGTACTTCGATGAAGATGTCGTAAAATGTGCCATTTCTACTTGTTGTAGTTGTGGATCATAATTTCGTAATGCAACCTATTCGGGTATTCACTATTTGCTGTATCATTTAGACGATTAGTTCGACAGAGAACAACTGCAAGTCATGTTTGACGAAGATGTGCCATCGTAATAAAGATATTTGTTTTGCCAAGGATACATCAAAGATCAAAGTTTAACTCAGAAACAATTATAATCTGTGTGCATCGCTGTTAGTGAAGGGTTTTATATCGAGCAAATATGGATTAAAATATTGAAATACATTATGCTGTTTCTGTTTGCATTGGTGTTCCTCGTATACCTTTCGGATGTGATGCCTAAAAGTAGTTCTGAACATAAAAGATAGACGTGATTTCAAAATGAATTTATAAACAAATATTGATAATCAATGATATCAAGATATGAGCACCAAAGTGACCAATTGAAGCAATCATTTGAAAGAATGCTTTTAACATTGATTTATATTTGATGTATAATTTTATATTTGTGTTCTTGACATTTGGTACTAGGGAGCTCATTTTACTAATTATAATATTTGATTCAATCAAATGCAAAATGCCAACAAAATCATGAAATTATTTTGTTTTCCCACTTCAGGTTCACCTCCAGATTAGGAATACTCTTGAAAACTTTCATATATTAATCGAAGTTGCTGTACTACCCATCATTCATATCGATATTGGATGCTGAATTAACAAACGTAAATCCTGTGCAACTGCTCTAGCAAAGCAGGTTGTAGATAATGTTAGCTTTTTCTTGATTGAAGTAGTTATCTGTTATTTTCAACTCCAAATATTTCAAAGTATTGTTTCGATTTAAAACAGCTAATTTTTTATATAGTTCCAGCTTGATTTCGTAGATTGGCTCTGTTATTCTTCTATACCAATCACAGTACACGAACAATATAGGAAATATTAAGCAGGCAAACATTGCCGTAAAAACACAGCAGCAAACATTCGGTTGATTAATCTGCATTCCTTTGACAGTTATATTAATTTCAGCTGAATCCTTGTAGTTTCCACTGTTTCGAATGTCCAATTAAGCGTTGAATTCCATGCTATTCCCAAAAAACTGATATTTTGGAACATAAAAATACGATGCCGGAGCAAGTGAGTTAATTCTTTCAGCTGAGGATAATCCTTTTTGTTTGGCCAACTGAATTAAATGTGTTCTATTGGCTTGAAGCTAAGCATCAGTCATTTCTTATTGAAGACCAAATAACTTTAAACAAATCTAAGTTGATTATAAAAGATTAGAATTGATTTATAGCTTATTAAGGAATACATCAAATCACTTATAAATTTCAAAGTGAACCATTGCACAACAGAAATGAATAGAAGGCAGTTAACTAACAAAAATCCTTAATAAAAATATTAAAGGTTTTTACAATTTAGTGTCTTTGGAAGCATACTACTTAATCTAATCAAATAAAACTACTGCAATAAATCAAAATTAATATTTGAACGATTTCGAAGAACCTAACATGGCCTTCTTTTTAGGATCCTGCACTTTTTCAGCCAATCTCTGTAAATAAATTTGCTCAAGCTATTTATTTCCGGTCTTATATTTTCTCCTTCTTCGGATTCTCTTCTTTTCTTTCTCTTCGTCAACCGCCTCCTCTTCCGTCGCCTCATCCTCTCTCATCTAATTTTATTTTCTCGTACGTGAAATAATATCTTCATCTTTGTCGTCATCTTAATTCTGAGGCTCTTCTATCTTTTAAAGCTACTTATGCAACTCCTTAGTATCGATTGTATTGAATATTTGATGGGATAGTTTTTGACGATGATCAATAATGTTGTTCCATTGTTCTCTTCTTTCTCGGTACTCCATCAATGATTTCCTATCATCAAGTTACTCAGAAACAGGTCTAAATTCTTCTTTGCGATCGAGTTGTATTTGATTCTCATCTTACGATTCGTTTCCCTCTATCTTTTACTACTCAATCTTCGCCATAGTTTTAAAATCTTACTCGTCATATTTTAGAATCTAATAATACTAGGCCTCTTACTCTTGAATGGGCTCAAAAATATTGATCTTTAGTTTAGAGGATTTTTAGGCTGATTACTGATGGCCTTTTTTGTTTGATTTATTATTGATTTTTTGACTTGATTTGCCTTTAGAGAGTTAGCCTGACAGCTAATTAGTTTTGGGGCTTTTGGATATTTATCCTTAAAGGTCATCCGCTTGATGATCTTCATTCTAACTTTCTTAAACTCCTTCGCCTTTTTCACTAATTTATTAAGCCTTTTTAGTCTTCTTCAAGGTTTCATAAAGGGCATCTGTTGCTGCACTGCCCTCCTCAAACAGTATCTAATTCATTGAATTTGGATCGTGTTTCGAAAATATAAATTTGCCTCCACTCGAGCCAACACACCTTTCGCCATCCATCGACCCTTCATATTTATCCCTATATTAATCTTAAATTTTATTTAAAGACTAATTGTTTACTCTTTACAAGTATTGTTTGGCTTCCATAAACTCTGTATCTTCAAAATATTCCTTGGGCTTATAGATGTCTATGAGACTAATAAAGATCGAGATCAGCGTGACAATCAAACTTTCACATGCTGAATAAAAGACTTGATCTTTTAATAGTTTATTGTAGGCAAGATAAAAACTAGCAACAATGACGAGTATCTCTGACAGAAGGAGGGAATATATGGTCGAGATAGTTGAATACGTAAATATATTTGGATGTTTAAGCGCTACCAGAGAAAAATGAATTGAATGAAAGAGTTTACTATATATCAACCGAAAGAAGCGATGATGCGTAAGCAAAGAGATAATGCGGATAGCCTTTAAAAAGGAGTAGTTGAGGTTGATGTCCTGCCACTTGCGAATGTAGTCATCTTATTGCATACGAATCCAGTTGAACTTAAAATGAAGAATATTTCCCACAATGATTGTTAGCAGTGAGATGAACAGCAAGGCTTTAGGGATATTATAGTTTATACCTGGCTAAATGTAGCTTTGGAACAGTAAACTAAGAAGAAAGACCGATATAGCAATTTACAACCATCCAGAGAGGGCAGCTAGAGCTGTCTGAAATGAAGTTTGTTTGGAAAATACCTTAATAATTATAATTATGACTATAATCACAATATAGGAAATAAGGACTGGAAAGAAGACTATTTTTGATGAAAGCCCGCTTTCGCAACTATAGGTCAGCTCATTTGAATAATAGGATAGAGGGCAACTCTGTACACAAGTATAGGAATATTTAAAGTAATACACAGTGCAAGTTATGCATTGGTCAGGAGCAGAACCACAGGTAGCGCATTAAGCAGCACAGCCAGTACAAGTCTGATTTATTATGATTGGGCTCGTTGTAGGGCATGCAACTAAACAACTTCCTTGGAATTGAAGATATTCAGATACGCAAATTGTACAGGCGATTGAAGATGCACAACTTAAACAGTTGGCTGGGCAAGCTATGCAACTACCGTTTTGAGTGAGATAACCAACTGTAGGACAACTCAATATGCATGTTATATTTAACAAATAATAGCCAGATATGCAGCTGGAACAAGAAAATGCATTGCTAAGACAGCTGGAGCAAGGTGATACACAGGTCGTGCAAGATCCTTGATAAGCATAAGTAGGAATCGGGCAAGTCGTATAGCAATTGTTGAGATAGTAGTAGAGACTTGAACTACAGCTAGTACAGTTTGTTGCAGTGTTAAAACAAGTTTGGCAATTTGAGGCGCAAGTTTGGCAATTAGATGTATAGATAAAAGTTCCCGATGGGCAAGGATTTACACATTGACTGCCATTGTACAGATAGTAGGAAGTAACACATGAAGTGCAGACTAGGGCTGAAGTGCAATAACTGCAGGGAGACACACAATTTTGACATAGAGAGTTTGAGTTTTTGAACTGGCCTAAAGGACAGGCTAGTATGCAGGAGGAGTTGAATAATATATAAGCTAAAGAACAGCTTATACAAGTGCTTACTGTCCCTGAGCATGTCAGGCAATTACTTGTACAGATTTGACAGATAGAGCTAACAGAGGCGTAGCCTGAAGGGCAATTAGTCTAGCAAGTATGATCAGGATTGAGTGAATATCCACTTACACAACTAAGACAGTAGGTAATATTGCTGCAATTGTAACACTGATTTACACACGGAACACAGACATTACTTGACCCATAATACGTATTCGGACAAGAGAGTAGGCATGAACTATTCATTAAAAACTTAGGCGAACTACAAGAAGTGCATGTGTTTGGAGCAGCCATACAGTTTAAGCATGAAGAAGAATTGCATGATTGGCATGTTGTTGTACTTACGGGTAGATAGTATGTAACCGGACATGAAGAAACACATGTATTGTTTCCTGTGAATAAATAGTTTGAAGTAGAGTAGGGAGATGGTAAGCATGAGGTGCATTGAGTAGTGGTTGATGTACACCCCTCACAAGGGTTTGTACAGTAATTGTTCACTGTAAAAACTGAATTAACGGCAACATTTGAGCCATTATATGTCAGAATAATGTTGAATGCCGATGAAGTAGTGAAATAGCTGGCATTTGCACTAAAACCGATACTTAAAGTATTTGAGAAACTTGTCAACGAAGTTACTGTTAGATTAGTAGCGGATGCAGTACAAACTGAAGACGAGAGAGAACTTGTGCAGCCAGTAGTTGAAAGAGTAAAATCACTTGGAGGAGTAACAACTAGCTTGAGAAGGGAAGGAATTGGGGCTGATACCGAGAAGGGACTTGTAATAGTTAATTGAAGGGTCGAGGGTGACAACAAAACGAGACTGTTAGAAGGCGTATAACCAATTGCTAGAGTAGCTGCCTGTAAAATAGCAGATATGCTTCCCTGTTCTATATAGTAGTAGGTTGTATCATTAGTCGTTGTTTGTACTATCAAAGCAATAGTTTATAAATACCAATTATTTTGAATATTGGTTACACTGACAACAAGCCCAGAAGGAAAGGCGCCCGTAGTGGCGAAAGTTAATGATATGATTTGACCAGTTTGAAAACAAGCCACTGTTACAATACTGGTATTAGTAGCGCAATGAAATCCAGAATTGATTGTTAAACCAGACGGAAAAGTGATGATAAGTCTATCTCCACTATAGTGCTGTTCTTGAAAAGTAATGGTGAAGCTATAAGTGGTGATCGCGTTTACAATGGCGTTGGTTGCAGATACTCCCAAGTAAGTGAAAGTTGTGGGAGTTGTCAGAGTAAGGGAGACTCCAGAGAAAAGATACTCCATCAGTAATGAATTGTAGTAGGTTGATATTGTCAACGAGTCTGTGGGCTTTGTAGAATAGGGGTTAATTATGTTTAATAGAGTTATTGTAATTATTGTAGACTTTGCCAATGAGGATGGCACACATGACGTAAAATTGAACGACATCTGTGATAATAATGACATTGTGCATGCAGAAATTATGTTGCTAGCAGATTTAAATGATGATAATGAAGCCGATGCGCTGTTCACAAATGAAGTTGCTGGAAAGGTAACAGTCAGATAGCTACCTGCTGGCAAAGCGTTTTGAATTTGTATTGTTATAGTATAAGTACCTATAGCTGCGACAACTGCAGATGATGAGATTACTGAAGCTGCGATTAAGGGAACTGGGGTGGCTGTAACTGTCAGAGCAGAACTGAGAACATCAGTGGGGGTTGACATGTTATAGTAGTAGGTGGTTATGGCAAAGGAAGAGGAAGGGGTTGTAGTTGCAGGGTTTGTCACTGAATTTATTGTCATGCTGAAAGTACTTCCTCCTGATATCACTGAGGTGCTAATTGTGATCATAAGTGAGGATGAGTTATATCGAGTGCAGCTTGAAGCTACAGAGCAGCTACAGGTCGTTGTGTTTGAAAGAGTAACTTCAATTGGTACTATTACTAAAATTTATGAGTTGGAAATGAGTGAGTTAGTCGTTGTAAATGTAAGAGTATATGCAGTTACAGCATTTATGGAAGTATTGGCAACTGAAACAGAGGGAGCTGTGAGGCTACCTGTTGTAAATGTATAGGAGAGAGAGCCAGTATCAACGGGATAGTAGGTGGTGCTTACTAGATTTAGGGTTGAAAATGTTATAGTTAGTGGATAGTTTGCATAAGGTGCATTTCCTAGAGTAAAACTCGCCAAGAAGAGTGATGTGAACTGACTGGTAGAATTGGTCAAGTTCCCTATCAGTAGCGAATTAGCTACCCCTGAGGCATAGGTAATTTGAGTGGTCAATTGATTTGAGGTTGCGTAAGTGTAAGATAAAGATAAATCTGAAGCGTATAATATCTGCAGGTAGGTGGTGCTCGACACAGGATTGGTAAGATTCAGGAGGAGACTTATTGTATTACTTGCAGCGATATTAGAATTGAAGCTAGATGAAGAAAACGTGATTGATTTGAATGAATTTGGTGTAGTGGGGGCGTAAGTTGTGCTGCAGCTCATATAGGCGGGCTGTGAAGTTGACGACACGTAAAAAAGAAGCGTAAAACTGATTGAAATTGGCAGGGTTGAAGCAGGATTGCGAGCTTGTTGTAGAGACAACGTCATATTCGAAGTAGAATTCGAAGCGTAAAGATTAGTATAGGAAACGAGTTCATTATTTAAGCCTTGAGCCAAATTTGGTGTTCGGAGGCTGCATTGACCTGCACATACTGCCGAGCTTGTAAAGCTAGGAAAATTAGTGAGGGTGTAGGCACTCCATGGTGGATATAGCACTTGTAATATTGACCCAGCAGAAATAGAAACAGAAGGAGTATAAGTGAGTGTATAATTGGTTGTTGCTCCCACTTGCGTTGCTGATGAACTAACCGAGCAGGTCATTGCCGCGCTAACGATTGTAATCGGAGCTGAGTTTGAGCTATAAACTTTCGAGGCGTTGCCAGGTGCGTAGTATGATATGCTGGCGATAAATGACCCTGAATAAAGCGCAGTAGATGTGTTAAATACTAGGGTTAGATTAGTAATCACCTGCGAATTGTTAAGCTGCGAAAATGAAATTAGATTTGATCCGCTGTTCAGCTGACATAAGGCGTTAGGAATACTAACACTGTTTATCTGCAGCTGGCAACCAGTGACTGCCGAGAGGGAGAAAGCAGAAGTGAATGTAATCGACAAGTCGAAGTTGGAACTATTTGCTGTGATGGCGTTGAGTTGAATGCTGTATTGCGAGTTAGACGATCTTGCGGTGTTAGGCGACGCTGCGGACGATGACACAGTGAAGCTAAGCTGCGCCATGACTGACGTCCACAGCATAAAAAAAACGATACGAGTGATCAGTTGCATGTTTTTCAAATATAAGTTCTTATAAGCCAATATATTTATTAGTTTGATGACCTTAAAATAAATAGAAACAGGATTAATAAATTGTAATTAGATCGATATCAAACAAGAACATCCCTTTTATTTTTATATCCAATTTAAGCCTTAGTTTATATTTGTAAAATTTATACATATACCATCAGAGATGTAAAACGAACCGCCCAAAGAAATTCCTGCAGAGAAGCAGCCAGAACCAATACCGCCTCAGGAACCATAGAACAACTATTCTTTGAGTTCAGGTTCTCCCTCTAACTCCGATGACGGGTAGGGAAGCAGTGAATCTTCAGGGAGCAGTGCGATTGTGTAGCAGGAGGAAGGCGGATAAAAGAAGTTAGTGCGATATAAATACGTAAGGTTATAGTAATCTAGTGTTGTAAAATTTGCAAGCATCCTGACAAATCAAAAAAAGCCTGCGTGTGTGTCGTGCCTCTCTCTCAGCGTAGAGCCGATCTTGGTACTGGATGCCGCAACTGTGGTTGTACTGGATGCTCCAAAGAAGACTATGTAAGTAAAGGAGAAGATCCTGAATATCATCCCTAGCAAAATCAGCAAAAATCAGATAAACCCCGAAAAGTAGAATCCAAAAAGGAATAAAAAAAGCCATAAAAGCGGCGCGAGCGCTCTCGTAGTCGAAAGGGTAAAGTAAATAGTCCTTCCCATCGTCGGAGTCGCCGTGAGAGTAAATCACGATCTCGTTCTCCGGAGATCATTGATACCTACAGCATGAAATTTCACAATTTCGATCGTTCATGTAGCTATTTGTTGACGTAGTGATTGGCAGCATGATAATTGAGGAGTTTCATGTAAACCCTACTCTGTTGGGATTTGCGATTCCCCAAAGGACTTACTCTTACATATTTGGTCGTCCTCGATGATGTGTGTTTATTATCATTGATAAGATATCTTACAAATAAAATAATCCAACTAGAGTAAGAGTAATTTGGCTCAATAGCATAGATATTATTTCTGATGCCTGCTAAAAGGACATGCCAGACTCTTCAACAAACTAGAAATAATAAAATAATAAATATGATATATTTTGGTATTTTAATATGAAGAGTCG
>Ga0302188_10003247_pt1 | contig 11388 bp, 28 predicted proteins | sample II_Bog_E2_1_FD_198783 | JGI IMG/M metagenome (GOLD analysis project Ga0302188, IMG submission 198783) | Peat permafrost microbial communities from Stordalen Mire near Abisko, Sweden - II_Bog_E2_1 | ecosystem: Environmental > Terrestrial > Soil > Wetlands > Peat | place: Sweden: Abisko... | reverse complement strand
TTTTGATGAAGATGAAATGGAACATTGATGGAAGAATTAAATTGCGTTATTGGTGATTATCAGATAGGATATGATGATCGAAATGAACTTAGCTTTATAATTTTCTTAACTCATAATAAAGGCAACGTGTTTTACGTATTTCCTTTATCAAATTATTGCATTAAATTATTTCTAAAGGTTACTGAGTGTAAAGATATAAAAGATATTGTCGGAAAATATATCAGAATTCAACGAGATAATCATAAAGATAATTTTATACCAATTTTAAAAAGAATTTATCACATTATTAAAGATGATTGGTTTGCAACCGATGAATTATTTTGGATAAACAAATGAAGATCAATCGTGTAATATCGGGCCTTCAAACCGGAGGAGATTTAGCTGGTCTTTATGCTGCAGAAGATTGTAAAATCAAAACTGGTGGATATTGTCCAAAAGGATTTCGAACCGAAAATGGCCCAAATATAGAAGATGGCTTACGATTTGGTCTTGTAGAAACTAAAGAATCAAATTATCAAGTTCGTACCGAATTAAATATCAAAAATTCAGATCTTACAATTATTTTTGGGGATGATTCATCTTCTGGTTCAAAACTAACTAAAACATTTTGTAATAAACACGAAAAGAAATGTCTTTTAGTCCACGAATTTTCTAACGAAGAATTAGTTAATTGTTATCGAGCTATAACCGACTATTTTGGAAATGATTTAACAATCAATATCGCGGGTAATCGTGAAAGTGTCAATCCTGAAATTTTTAGGAAAACACGATATTTTTTAAATCTATTATTTTTACATTTAAACAAGGAAGATTAATGCCATATATTGCTCAATCTGATCGTGATTTATATGATAATATTATAGATGAACTTACCAATTCATTATTCACAGTTGATGATCAAAAAACTCCAGGTCATTTAAATTATATCATCACATCCCTTTTACTAAAAGTTTATGGTCGTAATATTCGTTATTATCAACATAATGAGATTATTGGTATGTTAGAATGTTGCAAACAAGAATTTTATAGACGTCAAACTAGTCCTTATGAAGATATTTGCATTAAAAAGAATGGAGATGTATAATGTTAACACCTTATGTAAATTGTTTTGTTAAAGACGAACGTGAAAAAGTTGATATTTCTTGGGTGAAAGATGAGCCCGAAGATTTTCGAGAAGGTTATGATTTTGATCCATCACATTTTACATTCATTGAAGAATGTATTCAATATGAAGATACTGGTTGGGGTTATGGCGAATCTGAAAATTTTATTTGTCGAATCGTTCGTTCCAATGAAGAAAATCGTTATTGGATGTTGAAAATTTCTCAAGATAGTTGGAGTGATTTTGAAGATGGCAGTACAGGTGAACATGGAAATATTGTAGAAGTTACGGGTAAATTAGTGTCAAAAATGGTTTGGGAGAAAATTTAAAATGTTACCTAATATTAATGTATTTGTATATTTTGCTGAACGAGAAAGTTATGAAAATGCCGATGAAGATGACCTAAATTATCTAGGTGTATATTTAGAAGAATGGAATCGAGCAAAGATTGATTCCCAAAATTATGAAGATATTGGCACACCATTTCAAAAATTTGAAGAAAGCCAAGAATATGTAATTCGTGATAAACGAGATGGTAAGTATTATCAAGCTTCAAGATACTTTTTGAGCTGGGATCAAAGTTCTCCATGGGCCGAAGCAGATGTCGAAGAAGTAATTTCGAAAAAAATAGAGATTACTGTATATAAGAAAGTTTAATGAGAAAAAATTGGCATATTGGTTATATTGGTGAAGGAAAATATTCAACAAATAATTTAAAAGAATATAGATTATGGTTTAGAATTCATCAAAGATGTAATTCAAATGATTTTCATATTAAACATCCAACATATAAAGATTGTAAAGTATGTGAAGAGTGGCATAATTTTCAAAACTTTGCTGAATGGTGTCAAACTCAACCAAATTTTAGAATGGATGGTTTTGAATTAGATAAAGATTTAAAATTATTTGGAAATAAAATCTATGGACCAGAATATTGTTCATTTGTTCCTCAAGAAATAAACTGTCTATTAAATGATAGTAAAGCTATGAGAGGTTTATGTCCACAAGGTGTTTGTTATCGTAAAAGTAGAAAAAAATTTAGAGTTAGATTAAGTATTAATAATAAAAGTAAAGAATTGGGTTCATATAATACTCCAGAAGAAGCTTTTAAAGTTTATAAAAATGAAAAAGAAACCCATATTAAATTTATGGCCAATAAACATAAAAATATTTTAGACATAGAAATTTATAATAATCTAATAAATTATAAAATGGAAATTTAATATGCTACTAATAGGAAGTCAAGCAGCTAAACATCTTAATATTCTCCCTCGTTGGAGAAAAACTTCCGATTGGGATTTTGTTTGTGATCCTGCAGAATTTATAATGTTCTTAAATGCTTGTCATAATAATCACAAAAAGGTTGTTTGGAACCAATCTAAAAAATATCCTGGAAAATTTCATATTGTTCTAGATGACAAATATCGTCTAGAATTTGATTGTACACAAAATGAATCTAGAAAATATATTACAGAAAATGAAGGAAAATTTTCAGCAATTACAATAGAATTACCTTTTGCTGGTGGTTATAAAACTAATGTGTCTGATACTATCATGCTTTGGATTCATAAGAGAAGTCATGCTCACATTGCGTTACATTCACAAAAAACAATTGCCGATTTAATCCATCTTACAAAATATATTTTAATAAGTAATCCTGATAACATAGTACGTGATTTTCTTCATTATAACGAAGCTAGTTTGTTAGATATACTTACTAATGAAGCAAACGAACGTAATAATATAAGAAAAAAGCAAAAGAAGATTAATTTCAATAAAGACAAAGACATTTTCTTTAAATCTAGTCGTAAACTTCGTATGTATCCTCATGATGATGTTCATGATATTACAGCATTTACACCTTATAAACCTCTATATCGTGACAATTTGAAATATGCTGATAAAGCATTGATTGATAATGACAAATTCTTTGCTAGAGATCTTGATTATCATATTAAAATGATTCAAGAAGAAATTTCTGTATTGAGTTTAGAAAGAATATGGCTAAATGACCGAACACTTTCACAACAATATATTTATCAAACAATGATGATTCAGTTTATTACAACTATGTGTAAAGGTAGAACTCAAGATTTTATTTTAGATCATATACACTTATTAACGAAACCAAAATGGGACTACTTACAACAATTTATTGATAATGAACACAAACTAGAGGAAATTAAAGAATGAGTGAATTAACTATTGAATACATTATAGAAAATGAACTTCATTGGGAAGATACTGATGAATGGGAAAATATTGATGAAATCAATCATGGACATACTGAACATGGTGATCATACTCAATTTGTTTTCAAAAATGTTAAAGATGGGGAATTGTGGTCGGTCATGATGTTATGGGATTCCTGGGGCGAAAATCGTGAATTTTCTAATATAGAAAAAGTAAGACTGGAAGAAAAAGTCGTAACTAAAACAGTGAAAGAATATATAAAAATTTAAATGACTAAAAATATGAGGAAACAAAATGAAAATTAATCATGAATTAAAATCGTGGATTGGTTTATTTGAACCTATTTACGATGGATCTAAAACACATGATCTCAGAGTTTTAGACCGTGAATATAATGTTGGTAACATTTGTCATCTTAGAGAATGGGATGCTGTAAATAGAATCTATACCGGACGATCTGTTTTAGTAGAAATTACCTATATAACTTCAAAACTTCATAGTCCCTGTGCATTTTCACCAATTGCTCTTCATGATTCCATGGGCGTTTTGAGTATTAAAAAAATAGGGGAAGCTCCAAAAAGCAAAGAACCTATTGTTGATTTACAGGAGTATTTTGATGATTGAAGGTAATTACATAACGTTTGCAGAATTAGGTTCTTTTAAACCAGAAGAATTTACTGTTGATTTGCGTGAAGTGGTCGCCATATCACAATATGATTCAACTACCACAAAATTATATTTCAATGGTGATTATAAATCAGTGAGTATAGCTGATAATGAATTTGATGAAATTAAAATAGCTTGGCGCTCTGCAAACAATAGATAGGAGATTAAAATGGAATTAACAACAGAATATGTAAAAGAGCATGATTTAATTTGGGAATTTTATTGCAAAAAAGATCCTAATTTTGAAATGATTAAAGAACAAATTATAGATTATGAGGAAGGAAGTGTAACAACACTTTATATTTGGAAATCTAAAGATATTGGATTACTATACGGAATGTATAAATCTTATAATTCATGGGATGAAGACTATAACAACGAAGATGAAAATGTAGTATTTCCAATTACAGAAAAAGTAGAACGAGTTCAAGTATTTTATAATGACGATAACAAACTAACATTTGGAGAAATTTTATAATGAAACTTACAGAAGAATATCTAGTAAAAAATGATATGCAATATTATGGTGTAAAAGATCCAAATGGTAATTTTGAATTAATAACTAAAGAACAAGTTGGATATGATGATGGTGTGTGGACCGATATTTTCATTTATAAAAGTGTAAAAAATGGAAAATTATATGGTTTTTATAATTTTAGTAATAGTTGGGAAGGACCAGAATTTGATGATTTCGAAGGTGTGTTTGAAGTAGAATCTCAAGTCGTTTCTGTTAATCAATATGTTAATAAAGAAAATAAACAACATCTATTATATAAGGCAATCAAATGAAATTAACATACGAATATATGATTGGTGATGGTGTAGACGATCCAATATATTACACTTTGGAAGATCCATTAAAAAATTTCACATTTCTATTTGAACATCTTATTAAAGCCGGTAATAATGGTGAAGATTATGAACCAAGTTACATCCTTCATGTTTGGAAAGATAATGAAGAGGGAAAATTATATGGATACATTTATGTAGATGATTCATGGGGCGGGGATAACATGTTGGATAATAATGTATTTAAAATTATAACAAAAGAAATCGAAGTATTCGAATGTTTAGATGATAAAGGAAATCATCTCTGTTATAGAAAAAATTTAGATGAATAAATTTGAATTAATTTTTGTTTTATTGGGAACGTATCTTTTAATGTCTTCTGTGTTCAATAGTTTTCAAGAAAACTATAAATTAGCATGGATTAATTTTATATTGTCATCCGGTGCTTTTGTTGCAGCAATTTTAACATATAATTGGAATTGAAAATGGAATTTCTAATAATTTATATAATCGGTGTTTTAATAACATCTTTTTTCATGGGATTTTTAAGACTTGATGCATATGCGTCTTTTGGTTTTGCTGTATTATGGCCGGGGTCGATCTTCTTTATTTTAATTTTTGGAATTTTCCACCTTCCGTACATATTAGGAATATTTATCAAAAAATTATTTCATAAATAAAGAATGGAAACATATCACCCAAAATTAGACGAAAACGGTAAAAAAGTTTTAATTAAAGAGCCTTCAACACCAACGAACAGTAATACTTGGTATGATCCAAAAAGTATTACAAGTTTCACACCAAATAGCTCTACACCAAATCATTTAAATAATGTTCCTGTTAATGATTCAAAGCCTTCTGAAGACGAAACTTATGATGTAAAAGAGCCTTATTTTAAACCCGATAGAACAAAACATACTGCTGCTGGAATGGCTGTTGTAAGTGGAAATAAAGTTCTTCTTACAACTCCTACAAATAAATTTGGTCATTTGGAATATACATTTCCCAAAGGAACCCAAGAACAAGGTCATTCTCTAAGCCAAACTGCTGCAAAGGAAGTTTGGGAAGAAACAGGAATTCATGCAATTCCAACTCATCATTTAGGTGATTATCATAGAAGTACAAGTGTAAATAGAATGTATGTTGGAAAATATATTGGAGGTAATCCTTCCAAAATGGGATGGGAATCACAAGCCACACATTTTATTCCAATAGATCAAGCTCATAAATTTTTACATACCGCTGGTGATCAACAAGTCCTTAGAGATTTAAAATTACATCTTTCAAGAGAAAATGCAAAAGATTCAGTTAAAAGATTAATAAAATAACACTTGACTAATTCCCAAATTAGTTTATAAATAGGTTTGGGTATGACCTAATTAGAGCCTGAGTTGTGAACAACAATGGAACGCTCAGTTATCATAGGATAGCTGGATTGACGCATAGAAATATGCCATATTATCGGGTAATTTCGATATCTTATTCGAGAGACTTTGGTGATAGTGAATCTGTTAAATCAGATTATCAACCTAAAAGGAAGTCAACCCACTTTTTCTTATAAAATAAAGAATACATAAATATCTCTAAAAAGGAGATATTTATGTATTCTAAACTATTTGGTGTAGTTAAATCTATACACACTAAAGCAAAAGATTTTTTAGGCACTGTTGTACAACCCAAACCAATAGATATTTTACAACTTGGATATTTATTACCTTATGGACTTCCAACTTCCTCTAAGAATTTAATTACAATTGGAAGAACAGCTTATGTAGTTCAATATGATCCAATAGCTAAAATTCCATCTTGTGTTTCATGGACATTAACACCTGAACATTCAATTGCAGTTGTTAAAAGATCAGATTCATTTGCGCCAGATTATTCATTAGATATTTCTCAAAGAGCATCTTTAGCTGATTATGAAACAGTCGCTAAAGAGTATGATCGTGGTCATAATATTTCTTGTGAAACCGGAGGATATGATGTTGATACTGAACGTCAAACTTTTTATCTAAGCAATATGACAGCACAAAAATTTGAATTGAATCGTGGAACTTGGAAAATATTAGAAGTTACAGAAAGAGCTTGGACAAAAGAATTAAATTTAAACCTTGTATTTTTTACAGGACCAGTATATACTAAGGAATCTAAAACATTTGGTACTAACAATGTTGTTATGCCCGATGGATATTTTAAAATAATTGTTAATCCTTCTACAAATGAAGCTTTAGCTTTTTATTTTGATAATATAAAACCAAATTCAGATGATATATCTCAATATCAAACAACAGTTTCAGTTATTGAAGCAAAAACTGGATTAATATTTAATTTAAAAGATGATAAGACTGTTAAAAATAAAATATGGCCTGTTAATATTAAAGAATATGATCAAGATAGGAAATAAATATGAATGAAGAACCAGTATCCGATGTAACTAATATTTATTATGTAATTTCCAATATGGGTGATTTTAATGGTGATATACAAACTGTATATCTAATTTCAGATCCAGAAATTACATTAACCTCAACATGGGGAATGGTTAAACCAATTCAATTTTTAAATGCTGCAGCTGCTACAAATGCTCTTTTAAATACAACAATTAATATGCCCGATGATTTTACAGTTGATAATACAAAGGCGGTTGTAATGAAAGTAACCGAAAGAACTGTAAAATATATGGATTATGAAAATGTATAAAAAATAATGGAACAAATTGTTTATGTAACTCCTAAACAATTTTGTATATTACAAGAAGCTGTTTTAGAAATGGATTGTATTACCAAAACACCAAATAAAGTTGTTGGTTTATTATCATTATTTGCTCTAAGCAACAATTGCTGGAATTTTAATCCCGATTTAGCATATGAAGGTGTTGAAACAGTCATTAAGGTAATATAGAGACTTCATAGTATAATAGTAAAACAATTCTCCCATAAAGAATAGTCGAAGGAGCGTAACCTTCTGAAGTCACCAATTTTCTATATGATTTAATAATTATTATATTGACAAAAATTTGAAGTTATGATATAAATAAGTTATAATGCTGACGTAAAGCTAACGGTTTTAGCAAGGGCTCTGTAAAAGCCTTCCTTCGGGGATTGATTCAACTTCAAACGGCAGCACCATAGTTCGTAGAAAAGAAGCGATGTGATTCTTTTCGCTATAAATTAATTTGGGCTGTGGGTTTGCTGGGCGTGAACACCGCACTCGCAATGCGGCTAATCAGAAGAGTTCGAACCTCTTACGGTCCACCAAGTATTTGATTTTATTGGATAATTTAAAATGTTTAATGATAGAATGATTTTGGGAATGACTCTCCAAGGAGCAAAAGAAAAACTTGCACCGCTGGGTTTATATCCCGAACAATCATTTAATGATGTGAATACAATTTTTATTAATCCTTCTTATAAACCCGAACGAATTAATGTTAAAATTACTCATGGAATTATCGTTGAGATACTTGGAAGAGGATAATACTAAATAATTAGTGAGCGGGAGTTGGCAAGCGGTCTAAGCCCCTGGTGTTACATACCAGTATTTTCGTAGGTTCGAATCCTACCTTCCGTACCATTTAATTTAGAAAAGGATTCAAAATGTTAATGACTATATTAATAATAGTTCTAATTATTTTTGTAATTACAAGACTATAAAATAATTTAATTTTATATTATGTTTACTATAATTTTAATTATCCTCGGAATTTTAACTTATGTAAGATTTAATTGGGATAAATTTTAAGATCCGGTAATTCTATTTGATATAATTTAATTTTAAATGTGGAAATTTATTAGAATTTTTACCATTTAAAATTCTTTTTATAGTACCTGTTGAAGTATTATAAAATCTAGCACACGCCTCGATGGCCGAAAATATATTTATTCCATCAGTAATTTTAATAGATTTTGGGTGTATTAAAGATTTATATATCGTATAAATATTCAACCTGATACTCCGTAATAAGTGTTAGAGGGTTGGATTTGAGGAAATCGTGAACCCATTACTTTTATTTAGAGAAGTTTATATGAATAATGAAAAAATAATTTTTTTAGATATTGACGGATGTGTCAATAATTTAAAGAACGTGATAGATAATCCAAAAATAAATTTAAGGGATTATAATGATTGGAATAAAGAATCATTATTTTTATTAAATATTTTATGTGAAAAGAGTAATGCAAAAATTGTTATTTCTTCATCATGGAGAAAAATAATAAAAAATGTAGATGAATGGAATGAAATTTTTAAAAATTTAAATTTATATCACATTAATGTGATAGGTTTGACGCCTTCTTCACAAAATGGTTTTAGAGGAAGAGAAATTAATGAATGGTTAGAAGAAAATAAAAATACAAAATCATATATCGTGATAGATGACGACTCGGATTTCTTTCCAAATCAATTTAGAATTAAAATTGATCCATATATTGGTATTACATATGATGATGTTGAAAAAGCTATTAAAATCTTAGAAGGTCAAAGTCTGGGTCTAAATCTTCGTTGTATGGAAGAAAGAAATCCACCAAATGATTGATTCATATTCCATAAAACTTGATGATGAAAATCAAACTTATATTATCGAAATTATATACAAATCTGTAAAAATTTCTGATGTATATGCACTTGGGGATAAAACAATTTTAACATATCAAAATTATAAAGAATTTGAACATAAAAGAAAATATCTTCATGATGAATTAATGAAAAATTTAATTCCATCTTATAAATATCTTCCTAATATATTTAATATCGATGATGACACTTGACTAATTAATTTTTATGAGCTATATTAAAAAATGAAAAAATTAAAAGTTTGTAAATATTGTGGATGTTTGGAAAACGATGAAAAAGGTCATCGTCCATTGGATCTAGAAACCGAAAAATCTAAATGGGTACAAATGCATCGTGGCCATCCAGCGTTTGTACATTTTTTTAAGGAAGAATGAAATGAAATTGTGGATTATTACAGGTGCCGATCACAATTATGATAGTGGAGATACTGATACTTTTGCATTCTTTTTGAATGAAGAAAATGCAAAAGATGTTTATCAAAAACTTGTAGAAAAACTATCAGATTATAATCATGTAGAATATTTAAATAATGCAACTGATGATTATGAAGATAATTTTAAAGAAGAATTAGAGAAAATTTGTAAATTTTCAAGTCGTTTTGATTTAAATTATTTAGATTATAGTTTAGGTGAAGTTGAAACAAATGATTAATATTCAAGAAGATTTAAATGCTTTTTATGAGCAAGCTTGTTTAAAGGATAACAATGCTGAAACTCGTGAAGAACTTCGAAAAGAAATTGAAAGATATTTTATAAAATTGGACACTTTAAATATTAGTCACCCAAAAGATTTTAATATTGTTATTAATAATGGAGAACTTGAGGTATATTTTTCTAAAGATTATACCTAAATAAAATATATTATGCTTCTGTAATTCAATGGTAGAATGATCATTTGATAGGTGATTTACGAGTGGTTCGATTCCGCCCAGAAGTTCCAATTTATTATGCGGATTTAGTTAAATGGTAGAATATTGGGATGCCAACCCGAAGATAAGGATTCGACTTCCTTAATCCGCGCCAATTTTGCACCTATAATTCAGATGGTTAGAAAGAGAACTCTAAATTCTTATGGGTCGGTTCGATCCCGACTAGGTGCGCCAATTTGAAAGGTATATTATGAAAATACAAAGAAATTTTTTTGTAGGTGGTTATATAGTTCTTCATTATGGAGAATATAGTTTTAATAATCCTACTGTTAGATGGTTTGCTGCAAATAAAAAATTTGATACTAAGAAGGAAGCTTGGAATTATATAAAAGAACAAAGAAAAAATCACAAAAAATATAATCTCGATAAAGAAATAAAATTTGTTCTTCGAGAAGAAATTGTAAAATATTATAATGATTATAAACCATTTTAGGAGTTAATGATGAATAGAATTTTTCAAGATCGTAAAGGTCGTATTTGGATTCGACAATGGGGTAATTATTTTGCTTCTGAGTCGGGATTAACATTAAAATATATCGACACAATTCGTTGGTAAAACATAAATAAGATATATTAAAAGAGGAATAATCATGTAGATTAAACAAAAACCACCATAAGTTTCCAATATATTATGAACTAAATTTAATCAAAACTTTGAAAGGAAACACTATGTTACTACAAGAAACTGATACTGAAATTCGACATATCGAAGAAAAACTTTTTGTCGATGAATATAATGTAAAAATGGCTTGGAAAGAGCGAGCCAACGCCAAAATTAATACTGTTGAAGATACAATCTTTTATATTCTCCTACGTTCAACTATTGATTCATATGAATTTTCTAACGAAATTCTTGATGATGAAACCATTGAATTTTATGCCGAAGATTGTATGCATTTTATTCTGGAGGCATTTACTCCAATTTCCAACAGAAACAAACTTTTAAATGGACGTAAATCATTTGATACTCCTGTAAAATTTCTAAAGCGAATTGCATATGAAATTAATTTAAAAGATGAACTTGCTTCAAATTTTAATATTAGTTTGAATGACATTGCTTATGGAAATATGGGACGTTTGGCTCTTAAATTATCCACTATGTTTTAGGAAGTAATTTAATGGGAGGTAGATATGTCTA
>Ga0302188_10003244_pt1 | contig 11390 bp, 10 predicted proteins | sample II_Bog_E2_1_FD_198783 | JGI IMG/M metagenome (GOLD analysis project Ga0302188, IMG submission 198783) | Peat permafrost microbial communities from Stordalen Mire near Abisko, Sweden - II_Bog_E2_1 | ecosystem: Environmental > Terrestrial > Soil > Wetlands > Peat | place: Sweden: Abisko... | reverse complement strand
ATTACCTTTCGTATTCAACAGGTAATACTCATAAGTTGTGTTATGCCGTTGGAGACAACCCTTACGGACCATTTACATATAAAGGTGTAATTCTTACTCCCGTAGTGGGATGGACTACACACCATTCGATTGTGGAGTTCCGGGGGAAATGGTATTTGTTTTATCACGACAGCGTTCCTTCGGGTGGCAAAACCTGGCTGCGAAGCATAAAAGTAATGGAATTGGAATATCATTACGATGGAACTATTATTACTATTGATGGTGGACAATAATCTTTGAATCTGTCACGGCTGTGTTAAAACACTAATATATTTGTGATATAGATAGTATTTCGAATTGGTACAGGATATTGTAAATTAGCGATTAGTTCAACTCAGTTGTCTCTCCGCAAAGTGCAGGGATTAAACAGGTGCTTCACATGTTTTAGTCCTTGTTTTTTATTTTTAATTGACTGTTAATTCAGATTACAATACTACTGTTTAAAAACATCAATAACACAAACACCAACTACTTCCTCATTACGATTTTTTTTTGTAATTTTGCACCCCTGAATTAGTTATTTGCTAATTGACGAACTAATTGATCAGATGATTTGATATTGGTTGATTTCCAACTCATTGTAATCTGCTATAAATCTGCGAAATTTATTTTCTCAAATGAAAAAGTTTAAAGAATATACCAATCTGAATTTATCTGACGTCAACAAAGAAATGTTGACCCGTTGGAATGATCAGGACATTTTCCATAAAAGTATTGTAACCCGTGAGGGCAAACCGTCTTTTGTTTTTTACGAAGGACCTCCCTCAGCCAATGGACTACCCGGCATTCATCATGTTATGGGGCGAACCATCAAAGATGTTTTTTGCAGGTATAAGACCATGCAGGGCTTCCAGGTAAAACGCAAAGCCGGTTGGGATACTCATGGCTTACCTGTAGAACTGGCAGTTGAAAAAGCATTGGGTATAACAAAAGAAGACATCGGCAAGAAAATTAGTGTGGATGATTATAATGCAGCCTGCCGCAGGGATGTATTGAAGTACACCAAAGAGTGGGAAGACCTTACAACCCAAATGGGCTATTGGGTGGATATGAAAAACCCTTATATCACCTACGACAACCGGTACATTGAAACACTTTGGTGGTTACTAAAACAACTTTACAATAAGAATTTACTTTATAAAGGATATTCCATTCAGCCTTATTCGCCTGCTGCAGGTACCGGATTAAGTACCCACGAACTTAACCAACCCGGTTGTTACCGTGATGTAAAGGATACCACCTGTGTTGCCCAGTTTAAAGTTTCAGACAACAGCATGTTGCCATTTCAGCATCTTAAAAATGAAAATTGCTATTTTATTGCATGGACAACAACTCCATGGACATTACCTTCGAATACTGCACTTTGTGTAGGACCCGGCATTACCTATGTTTTGGTAAATACATTTAATCCGTATAACGGGGATCCTGTTTCGTTGATTTTAGCAAAAGATCTGGTAAATACACATTTTAATCCGAAAAATGCCGGACTGGCTTTTGAAGATTATAAACCGGGGGATAAAAATATACCTTTCAATGTTGCAGGTGAATGCAAGGGTTCCGATCTGACAGAAATCCGGTACGAACAACTGATTCCCTGGGTTAATCCGGGCGAAGGTGCATTCCGTGTAATAACTGGTGATTTCGTAACCACCGAAGATGGTACAGGGATAGTACATATTGCTCCTACATTTGGAGCAGATGATGACCGTGTAGCGAAACAAAACAACATTCCGCCATTACTTCTTATTGATAAAGATGGTAACCGCCAGCCAATGGTGGACAGGACCGGGAAATTCTTTAAACTCGAAGATCTAAGTGCTGAATATGTTTCTGCCAATATGAATGCAGCATTATACAGTGAATATGCGGGACGTTATGTAAAAAACGAATACGATGAAAGTCTGAACGAAAACGATGCCACTTTGGATATTGATTTATGTGTCATGCTGAAACAACAGGGACTGGCATTTAAAATTGAAAAGCATATACACAGTTACCCACATTGCTGGCGCACCGATAAACCGGTTTTATATTATCCGCTTGACAGTTGGTTTATTAAAACAACCGATTGTCGTGAAAAAATGATGGAACTGAATGATACCATCAACTGGAAACCACAGTCAACAGGTTCAGGACGTTTCGGTAAATGGCTTGAGAACCTGCAGGACTGGAACTTGTCACGCAGCCGTTATTGGGGGACTCCCCTACCCATCTGGCGAAGTGAAGATGGGTCAGAAGAACTATGTATTGGTTCAGTTGAAGAATTGATATCGGAAATTGATAAATCAATTCAGGCAGGCTTTATGACCGAAAACCCCTACAAGAACTTCAAAGTCGGACTATATACTGCCGATAATTACGGAGTAAAAAACATCGATTTACACCGTCCTTACGTAGATGGAATCATTCTCGCCTCTGCAAACGGGAAGCCTATGACACGTGAAACCGACCTGATAGACGTTTGGTTTGATTCAGGGTCTATGCCTTTTGCTCAATTGCATTACCCGTTTGAAAATAAAGAGTTGGTAGATAACGGCGACTTTTACCCTGCCGATTTCATATCGGAAGGAGTGGATCAGACCCGTGGCTGGTTCTTCACCTTACATGCCATCAGCACGATGATTCGTGGTTCGGTTGCGTTTAAAAATGTCATTTCCAACGGATTGGTATTGGATAAGAATGGCAATAAGATGTCAAAGCGTCTTGGTAATGGTGTAGATCCTTTTTCAACAATTGAGAAATATGGTTCCGATCCTTTGCGTTGGTATATGATGACAAACGCTTCGCCCTGGGACAACCTGAAGTTTGATATTGATGGAATTGAAGAAGTACGCCGGAAGTTCTTCGGAACTTTATACAATACGTATTCATTCTTCTCCCTGTATGCCAATGTGGATAAATTTACGTATGCCGAAGCTGAAATACCAATGGAAAACCGCCCTGAAATAGACAGGTGGATTATATCATTGCTAAACACTTTAGTGAAAAACGTAACGGAAAATTACGAAACTTACGAGCCAACCCGTGCAGGTAGAGCTATTTCGGATTTTGTAGGTGAAAACCTCAGCAACTGGTACGTACGGTTGAACCGTAAACGTTACTGGGGTGGCGAATATAATACTGACAAGATATCTGCTTATCAGACATTATATACATGCCTGGAGACAGTAACAAAACTTATGGCTCCGATTGCTCCGTTCTTTGCTGATAAACTATTTCTTGATTTAAATGATGTTACCGGTAAAGATAAAAACGAGTCGGTTCATTTAGCCGATTTTCCATTGTATAATGAGACGCTAATTGATACTCATTTGGAAGAATGCATGCAATTGGCTCAACAAACTTCGTCAATGATTCTGGCATTACGACGTAAAGCGGATAAAAAAGTACGTCAACCACTTTCAAAAGCAGTAGTACCTGCACACGATGAAGCAACATTCAGGCAATTGACTTACATCGCCGATCTGATTAAGGCGGAAGTAAATATAAAAGAACTCGAAATCATTCCTGCGGATACAGATATGCAAAATCTGGTACGAAAAATAAGGCCCAATTTCAAAACATTAGGAAAGAAATACGGCAGGCAAATGAAAGAAATTGCACAGGTAATGACCACTTTCGGAAAAAAGGAGATCAGTGAAATTGAAAAAAACGGAAAATACATGTTAAATCTGACTTCTGGTGAAGTACTCTTAAATTCAGAAGATGTTGAAATTATAACAGAAGATATGCCCGGTTGGTTGGTTGCAAACGAAGGGAAACTCACAGTAGCATTAGACATCACTGTTTCAGATGAATTATTGCGTGAAGGAATTGCCCGTGAGCTGGTAAACAGGATACAAAATATCCGCAAATCGAATGGGTATGAGATTATTGACAAAATTGTTGTTGAAATTGAAATGCGTGATGAAATAAATGAAGCTGTTAAAGAATTTTCAAATTATATTGCTTCACAAACATTAGCTGACTCAGTATTGTTATCTTCCAACTTGTCTAATGCTACGGAACTCGAATTCGACGAATATACCGTAAAAGTTACCGTAAAGAAAGTACAATAAAACTTGTAAAAAATAAACTCCAAAATAATTGTCTAACTGAAACTAAATAGCTATTTTCGCAGGCTATTAAAAAAATCGAATCCGGGAAACTGAGTTTTTAGATTAAACATTCTTCAAAACCTTTTAAAAAATTACGATTATGGCCGAAAAAACAAGATACACAGATGCTGAACTGGATGAATTTCGCGAATTAATTACGGAGAAACTTGAAAAGGCTCAAAAAGAATATGAATCCTTGCGTAATGGTATAACCAATTTAGACGGTAATGATGTAATGGATACTTCCCCTACATTTAAAGTATTGGAAGAAGGAGCTGCTACACTTTCGAAAGAAGAAGCCGGACGTATGGCTCAACGCCAAATGAAATTCATTCAACATTTACAATCGGCATTAATACGGATCGAAAACAAAACCTACGGGATTTGTCGTGAAACCGGGAAGCTGATTCCGAAAGAACGTTTACGTGCTGTTCCTCATGCAACATTGAGCATTGAAGCTAAAAACGAAAAAAAATAATCGAATAAATATTCTAAATTCGGCAACGGGACATTTGTCTGTTGCCGAATTTGTATTTAAAATAATTTACAGGCTGAAATACGACCTCTCCCCCTGCCCTCTCCCGGACCTCACCCCAACCCTCTCCAAGAGGAGAGGGTTGGGTGAGGGTCATAGAGCTGAGGGTTGATAATGTTTTATTTAAAGAATGACATTATTTATTTCCTATTACTTAATTGAAAATTCTAAAATTGAAAATTCTTTCAAATGTCGATAACTAAAAAGTCCGTCTGCCTCATATTTCTGATATTGTTTGTTGATCAGGCTTTAAAAATTTATATCAAACTTCATTTTGCTCTTGGAGATCATGTTGACGTATTAAGCTGGTTTCAGATTTATTTTATCGAAAACAATGGTATGGCATTCGGTATGGAACTTATTGGTAAATTATTTCTGACTATTTTCCGTATTATTGCTGTGGGTGCTTTAGGTTATTATATTCATATACTAATTAAAAAACAATTTTGTACAGGGTATATACTAACAATTTCACTGGTACTTGCAGGAGCAGCCGGGAATATAATAGACTCTGTTTTTTACGGTTTATTTTTCAGTGACAGCTACGGACATATTGCAACATTTTTACCTGACGGTGGAGGATATGCCTCCTTATTTTATGGAAAAGTAGTGGATATGATTTACTTTCCGATAATCCATAACAATGCAGGAGATACGTTATTCTTTAGTCCGGTTTTTAATATTGCAGATGCTTCAATCAGTGTAGCAGTAGTTATCATCTTTATTTTCTATAGAAAAGAATTGAACGAAAGTCTGGAAACAAAAAAAGACAGCAATGTTGAACCTGCTAAATAATTTTTGTAGCCGTTTTATTTTCCTCACAGGAATCATTTTTATACTTTCATCTTGCGAAAGCAGACCGAATGGTGTATTAAATGAAAGTAAAATGGCCAAAGTCTTAACAGAAATGCATAAGACAGATGCATCAATGAATGAGAAGGGGTTGACTTATGGTCATTATACCGATAAAGCACCTTATTATTCCTATATTTTAAAAAAATATAAAATTTCACAGGCACAGTTTGATTCCTCACTTGTATGGTATTCTAAAAATCCGCGGGTATTCAGCAATATCTATGATATAGTATTGGTCAATTTAACCAGTCTTCAAAAAGATGTAAAAAATGGTAAATATCATCCGGTTGACACATTTGATATGACCAAAATGAGAACCTATATATGGAATAAACGTATACGTTACATTTTAACAAAAGATTCTGCCAGAACACATTTGGATTTCGTAATAACCGATAACAATTTATTATTCGGAGATGTGTATGAGTTGAAATTTTTGGAAAGGATAGCTCCGGAAGATTCCTGCAAGAAAGCAAGGGCTATTTTACGTATTAATTATGCAAATGGAAAAACTGACAGTGTATTCCGTACAGCTTTCAATGACAGTCTTCTTCGAAGATATACTTTCCGTTTCCGGGCATTCCGCAAACTTAAAATAAAATCCGTTTCCGGCGAATTACTTGCAAGCAAGATGTATAAAGGAAAATTGAATGTTTCTATTGACAGTATTTCAATGTATAGAGTATTTAATGCAAAAAAACAGGACAGTTTGAGGAATGAAGTTGAACGAGCCAATCCCGGATTTAAATTTAATCCACAAAAAATAAACTTTGATTCACCACGTAATATGAAAAAGTTTATAAACAGAAGATTTTATCATCCGTTGTAATGATACGTGCAGGAAGCCAACTGATATTTTGTTCTCCTGACGAAATACGTCGGAGAACTGTTGTGGAACAGAATAATCAAAAAATTATTACCCGTATTTTCAGTTTGGATGAGGGGAATGTTGAACCGGCTCAAACATTGTTTTTTGATGGCATTATATCGGCTGAAATAGTGTCAGTAAAGCAAAATGCAGGAGCTTACATTTCCGGATTATTAATGGAATCTATTTATTTGGATTTTTCTGTCAGGCTTCCATCCAATGTAATAAAAAAAACGGATAAGCCGCTGATCATTGATTTTGGGACAAACTCACCTGAAATAATTAACAATCTCCTTCCACAATTTGTACCTTTCTTAGTAGAGTTTTCAATAGTAGAAATAATTGCTGCCTGCACTTATTACCCGTCAGTAGCACTTGGTTGTAGAGCAGGATTGAAAGAAAGCTTTTGTACCGGATTAATACTCTGGGAAAAAGTGGATCTGTCGGAAATGAGTCTTTTAATCAATACTCATATTCGCAAAATAAGCTAGTTCTACAGGATAAACAAAACAAAAAACCATTAACTGTGTTATTAGTTAACCAGTAAGTATCAATTAAAAACAATTTTATAAACGATGTGGCAATTATTTTTAGGCAGTATGCTGTTAGGGTTGATTCATCCATTATTTCCTAACCATTGGATCCCATTGATAGCAATCTCCAAAACAGAAAAATGGACAAATAAAGAAACAATAGTTGCTACATTAATTACAGGTTTTTCACATACGCTCAGTACAATTATTATTGGGATAGTGGTTGGATTTGTAGGAATTAAATTATCTGAGAACTACAGTTATATTACTAAAATTGCTGCGCCTTTAATTTTAGTTTTCATTGGCATTATCTATTTGATTCTGGATTTCAGATCATCTCATCAGCACCGGCATTTTGAACTCAATAATGAATTACTGAAAAACAGGAAGTCGAGGACAGCAATTATTTTTACCCTCTGTATTGGATTGTTTTTTTCACCATGTATAGAAATTGAAGCGTATTATTTTCAGGCGGCCTCTCAGGGTTGGATAGGAATACTCCTGGTTTCTTTGGTTTATTTAATAATGACATTAACAATAATGGTCTTCCTTGTGTATATGGGATTAAAAGGAGTAAATAAATTCAATATTCATTTTCTTGATCATCACGAGAAATTGATTACAGGTATTGTGCTTATTTTGCTGGGAACGCTTGCCTATTTTGTGGAATTCTAATCAACATTTTACAAGTTGACGAATTATAGAAACAGAAATTAAATGCATCTTACCAAATAACAAACATTATGGCAACAAATAACTGGACAATAACGGACATTCCCGATTTGACAGGGAAAACGGTCATCGTAACAGGAGGTAATAGTGGACTGGGATATGAATCAGTCAAAGCTTTTGCATTGAAAGGAGCACAAGTCATCATGGCTTGCAGGTCAATGTTAAAAGGAGAAGAAGCAAAAAAACAAATCATCAGGTTTCTGCCTTCAGCTGACATTAGTGTCATGGAGCTTGATTTAACCGATTTAAAATCAATACGGAATTTCGCTAGTAATTATAAAAAGAATCATCAAAGGCTGGATGTGTTGTTAAATAATGCAGGAATCATGATGGTTCCCTATAGCCTGACTAAAGACGGGTTTGAGAGTCAACTCGGAACCAATCATCTGGGACCATTTGCATTAACAGGTTTATTACTTGGAGTACTAAAAAACACTCCTAAATCACGGGTAGTAAATGTAAGCAGCATGGCACACAGTACCGGTGAAATGGATTTCAATAATTTACTTTACGAAAACGGAAAAGATTATTCATCGATGAAAGCCTATAGCCGTTCGAAATTATCCAATTTATTGTTTACCTATGAACTGCAAAGGTTCTTCGAAAAAAACAACATCAATTCAATTGCTTTAGCCGCTCATCCGGGCTTTTCGAATACAAACCTTGTCAATCATTTGATGAAAAAGTGGTACTTCCGTTTATTAAAGCCATTATTCTTTAAAATGGCTCAATCAGCTTCCAGGGGTGCCTTACCTCAGTTACGTGCATCTGTAGATCCCGGAGCAAAAGCTTCAGAATTTTATGGACCCAATGGAAAGCGTCAAATGACTGGTTATCCGGTAATCGTCCAACCAAAACCGAAAGCCTTTGACAAGGAAAACGCCCGTAAACTATGGGAAGTTTCGGAGAAACTTACTTCAGTTATTTACAGTTAATAATGTGTTGATGTAGTGATGTGATGATGTGATGATGTGGTGATGAGATACAATAAAGGATTCATGAATTAATGTTTTTTCTTTTTAACTCGTTATTATTAAAATCTCCATATTATTCATTTCAACCCTTTTCTTATCACCATATCTTATTATTTTCATAGTATTTCATAATATAATTTTCTTTTCATCTTATTTTCATTTAAACGAATTATCTGATCATTTAATCATCACATTATCATATTATCATATCATCACATCATCACATTATTATATTAACATATTATCATATTATCATATTATCATATTATCACATTATCACATTATCACATCATCACATTATTATATTAACATATTATCACATTATCATATTATCATATTATTGCATTAATTTATGTTCAACAGTCTGCATTCGCTCTTTCATCCCGATCAATTTCAGGGATGGGGTAAGAGTAAAAAGTATTTCGAAGGATGGTATTTCAAAGTAGTAAATGCGGATGAAACAAAAGCGTTTGCTTTTATTCCGGGAATAGCCATGGACAAAAACGGATTGCAACAGGCTTTTATACAGGTGATGGATGGAAAGAAGCGAACTGCCGGATATCATAAATTTAACGCAAATGAATTTCAACCACAGAAAGGAAAATTTGAAATCAGAATACAACAAAATTATTTTTCAAATGACATCATGCGGCTTGATTTACCGAATGCAGTTGGGCAATTAAATTTTTACGATAGAACACCCTGGCCGAATCCCTTTTATTCTCCGGGTATAATGGGTCCTTACTCATTTGTCCCTTTTATGGAATGTTACCATGGCATTTTGAGTATGGATCATCGTATAGGAGGTCAACTCATCATGGATGGGGAAACTATTGACTTTACGAATGGACGGGGATATATTGAAAAAGACTGGGGACAATCCTTCCCAAAAGCTTACTTTTGGATGCAAACAAATCATTTCAGCCGGCCGGGTATTTCTTTGAAAGCTTCTGTGGCAAGCATTCCATGGTTGGGAAGTTCATTTATTGGCTTTATAGCCGGCGTATGGATGAACAACCGCCTCATTCAATTCACTACTTACAATGGTTCCAGGTTGATTAAATCAATTGCCGACCATCAAGAAGTTAAATTGATTTTCGAAAACAGGAAATATCGGTTGGAAATCATTGCTCACAGGGATAAAGCAACACAACTTGCCTCACCAATTTTAGGTATAATGGATGGACGCATTAAAGAATGTATGACTTCATTGATTGATGTAAATTTATATGACAAAAAAGCACAAAATATTATTTTACTCGACATCGGAAGAAATGCAGGCCTCGAAGTTGCCGGAAAAATTGAAGCCCTCACTTACCCTATCTATCGAAATTCAAAAAAAGACAATTTTTAAAATTTGTATTTCAAGATGAAGTGATTGAATCATTTTATTCATTTCAACTTGATTTCGCAACAGTGAAAAATGTTTCATTTCAATATATCATGTTAACAATCGCCTTGATTTGTTATTCAATTTGAAAAATAATCGTACTTTTGCACTCAAATTTGAATAAATAGTTCAGTTTTAAATTATAAATCGTAAATCGTAAATCAGGGATGAGTGTTGTAGATAAAATCAGGACTGCCAAATCGACGGCCTTTTCGTTCGAATTATTGCCTCCGATAAAAGGGAATGGCATTGAAACAGTATACAAAACCATCGATACCCTACGCGAATTTGATCCAAAATATATCAATATTACTACTCATCGGAGCGAGTTGGTATTCAAAGATAACGGCCATGGATTGTTCGAACAGGTTGCTGAACGTCATCGTCCCGGAACTGTAGCCATTGCAGCTGCCATTCAAAACAAATACCATATTGCCGTAGTACCGCATATAATTTGTAGTGGATTTACTCCTGAAGAAACAGAATATGCACTTATTGATTTACAATTTCTTGGTATTACCGATCTCCTCCTTCTTCGTGGCGACAAAGCAAAACACGAAAAGGAATTCTCTCCTATCGGGCATAAAAACGCCACAGAACTTCAGGTTCAAGTGAACAATTTCAATCATGGCTTGTTTTTGGATGGATCGAAAATGAAGTCACTTATTACACCGTTTTCATATGGTATGGCATGTTATCCCGAAAAACATGACGAAGCACCCAACCTGGATTCAGATATATTCTATGCTAAACAGAAAGTGGATGCAGGTGCAGAATATCTGGTGACACAAATGTTTTTCGACAATACTAAGTATTACGAATTTGTAGCAAAATGCAAGGATGCCGGAATTAATGTACCAATAATCCCGGGGATTAAACCAATTACACTGGCTGACCAGTTGACAGTACTGCCGAAAATATTTCACACAGATATTCCTGAAGAGTTTGCAATTGAATTACGTAAATGCAAGTCAGATGAGGAGGCTATTGAAGTCGGTGTTGAATGGTGTATCTGTCAGGCAAAAAATCTGAAAGCATTTGGAGTACCGAGCATTCATTTTTACAGCATGATGGCAACACAAAGCGTTAAACGGGTAGCTAAAGAAGTATTTTAAATTAATTAGCGTATTATGAGTTTTATTTTTGCCATATTATTATTTTTTCTTTTCCTCGGATTATTTATTATAATGTCCGTTTTAGGATTTATTCGTTCGATTTTCAAATTTGGAAAGAACAACCACTCTACACAGAATACACAATCGCAGGATTTTGAACAGTCTAATGCAAAATCAAAAATATTTGACAAAAAAGAAGGTGAATATGTCGATTTTGAAGAGATAAAAGACGAAAAATAGAGTATAAGTACT
>Ga0302188_10003226_pt1 | contig 11426 bp, 6 predicted proteins | sample II_Bog_E2_1_FD_198783 | JGI IMG/M metagenome (GOLD analysis project Ga0302188, IMG submission 198783) | Peat permafrost microbial communities from Stordalen Mire near Abisko, Sweden - II_Bog_E2_1 | ecosystem: Environmental > Terrestrial > Soil > Wetlands > Peat | place: Sweden: Abisko, Stordalen... | reverse complement strand
ATGCTGTTGATGGATGAAACTCTTTGGGCTAAGAAACAGTTGGCCACTAATTTTGAAAGTTCTGAAGAGAATTGATTTGTGAGAATGATCTTTGATTTATCCACATAGGAATAAAGGTTCACCAAATTGTCAATATTTTGGCCAGGCTTTGATCCAATGACAACTCTATCGGGTTTCAGCAAATCATTCACAGCAGTACCTTCTGCTAAAAATTCAGGATTGCTCGTCACGATGTATTTACTAATGTTCTCTTTGATGGAAACGGCTTCAATGATGCCAGTAATCATCTTAGCTGTCCCGATTGGGACAGTTGATTTTTCCACAAGGATAACATTGTCAAGCATAGGATGCTCATTATAGTATCTAACTATGGTTCTAATGGCATTTTCAGTGTAAGACAAGTCATAAGCTTTTCCTTTCTTCTCTCCAAAATTCTTAGTTGGAGTTGGAAGAGCCAAGAAGATAACTTGTACCCCAGCTAAAGCTTCTCCCATGTCATCAGTGAATGATAGATTAACTCCATTGATCTTAATAAGCAGTTCCTAAAGTCCTGGTTCAAAGATTGGAGGTTTATTCTGTTGGCATTGCTTGATTCGAGAGGAGGTGATGTCGTAAACTACAAACTATGTTAGTAATTATTTACCTTGTGATGAGGATTGTGTAAAGCCAAGACTGAGGAAGTAGGAATACCGACAAATCCGGCTCCGAAAGTGGCAATTTTGTAGGATGCCATAGATCTTATTTTTAAATTATGATATTTCGAAAAACGGATCAACTTATATATCAACTATTCGATTAATTTAAAAACTGACGTAAAATTATCTTCAGTAATTGTATTTTGACCAAAACAAGCTCATACCCAATAGAATAAAGCTGACTCTACAAAAACATATCTAAACCGGTCTTTTAATAATTCATGAGGTCTATAACAACAATTCATGAACATAACTCATTTCCATATAAAAATAAAAATAATTTTGAAGATGATTGACTTTGATTAAACTATTATGAGCGAAATACATTAATATGAGTGTATTTTACAATTTTTTATTGTTTATTTCTGGATGTTCAATGCTAAACATTTAGAAATTGGTAGAATATTGATGATAATTTAAAATAATTCAATCCAACTACCATCATATGCAGATCTCTTCGAAAAGATATTACTTTTTAGATGTTTAAAATATTGGAAAATTCATTCAATCTATATTAGAAAGATCTTAAGTTAATAACAATTTTGAATATAATTTATACATTAAACCTGCAATATATTTATCTAATTTTAAAATTCGTGTTTTGCAGGTTTCTTTTGTATTTTCTTGACGCCTGTTTTTTTCTAATTTTTGATGTTCAAATTTTTTTAAACCTAAAATGCAATAGTTTCTCCATTATGGTCATTATTTTGTGTCATTATTTGCTTAAAGTAGTATTTTATTGAATTAAAAGTCAATATAAACTATTGAGAATATATTGCTTTGATATATGGATCCGTCAACAGTTTGATTTGAAGGATATTGGCTCAAAAAAATGTCTTATTAATACAAATTTAATTGTGATTATATAGTTATGATGATTATTCTTCTAATCCTAGTAACGGTAGCTTTGACAAGTTAAGATATCAAACAGAAAAAATGAATTTTAAATAAATTAATGACTCCGCAAATAGCAAATTATGATAAGATAACATTTGATTCGTATCTATTTTAATATTAATATGTTTCTCTATTTTTTTACAAAAACAATCATGCGCGTTGATATCTGACAGGAGGAATTTCGCAGTCTATTTGGTTTAAATCTATTGCAAAAACAAGTATTGATATATATCTTTGATATTATGGGAGAGAATGCTTAATGACTTGAGCAACTGCTTCGCTAATCTATAGGTCAAGCATATTTGGAAGTCTGAAATTGTGAACGCAATAAAGAAATTTATTTTGACAAAAAATAGATTAAATTCTTATTTTTAATCTATCTTAGAATAATAGTTTAAAATTACCTACAGTCATCGGTCCTTTAATATTAATCTTTTGCCACTTATCGAATTCTACATTATTAAGGAATTACTTTCAGGTATTACTTTAATAGGACCCATATAGATGGGATCATAAGTTTTATCTTCTGATAAAATTGGAGAATCTGGTTAACTCATAAAAAAAAACGGTTCGACTAGTGATGCAAGTATATTTGCATGACTGTTTACTTATTTTTTAAGGCAAAATTTAATGATTTAAAGAGCGGCCAATCCTGCAGCAGAAGCAGTGGAAGTTGGAAGCGTAGTTGTTACCCGACACACTTATTTTTAAACATCAAATTTGCTAACTTCCTGAAGTCTATATATCCTGGACTAGATAGAATATTTATTACTCTCAAATTAGTAGATGCCCAAATAAATTTAATGTGATTTTTATCAGGATTTCTATAAGCAAATTTGATAGGATTGGGTCCAATTTATATCGAATCGAGAGTTTTATCTCTTAAATTCAGAATTTACTTTATAAGTTAAGGGCATTATTATTATTTGGAGTTATTCCTTTCAAAATCAAAATTAATTATTTTCATTGTTGATAACAGTTATACAATGCTAATTTTGCTATTTTCTGGCTCTATACTAAACATGCTTGCGTAAATATTGGCTACAGAATGAATGAACTCTATATGAAGAATATCCTAAATATTAAAATGTATTGGAATTGGTAGTCTCTTAAGTCCACTCCAAAACATTACTCCATTTTCAGTTACGTGATCTGGAGGGAAATGTTGTATCAATTTTTGTTTACTGTAATTAAAATTCATCTAGAACATTCTAAGGGCAAGCCAGACACAATTTTTGAAGGATTTTTATAGAAAATGTTTCTGAAGTAATATAATTTCAGTAAGTTTATTGCAATCTTGATATTTTTATAGTTCCTTATAATTGAACTATTTCTTTAAAATTTTACAAAGATCCGTTGACATTATTTAAAAGCTATTGTCAAAGAGACCTATTGAATATGAAGCATTTTGCTTCCAATGATAAGGGAAATGGTTAATTTTAAAATCCATTAATCTTAATTAAGCATTAGTTACTTTTAATTTTCATTAAGAGGAGTATCTGTAAGACTTTTTGTAAAGTAAGGCAAAACAACGCGGCAATTAAATCTTTGACCGCTTGCTCCGACATCAATAATTGGTTTTTCATACCAAACACATTGTTGATCTAAGTAATTGCGAGATGAAGATGAATTAACTGTTGTAACAATGAGGTCGAAATCTTCCCAAAAATTATCATCAAAATGATTTTCTGCCTATGAGCTGACTTTTAGTTTCAAGCATCTTACATTATAATCTTATTTATAATTTTTAAGCCATTTGCAGGCAACTTAGCTTTTATGTTTTCCAATATCTTCTTTTAAAAACATCCATTTTCTATAACTGCTTCTATTTGATAAACTTTCTTCATCAGTAACTGTTAATGTCCCTTTGATGGAAATACCCAGCTGTCCGAAAATCTTTATTAATTAACACCCAATTCCCCCCACCCCAACTAGAAGGCAGTTGCATTTATTCATATTTTACTAAAATTATTTACCGAAAAGAATAGAAGAATCGGATGCAGTGACTTCCTTATCATAAGAAGATACATCATTGAGAATGGATGTAAAGTCATAGGTAAGCCACTGATGAACCGGATTAAACTTACCCATTATCTTAATTATCTCCTGAGCGACAACTCCTGCCCAAAAAGTGGAGCATGGGGATAATTGTATTTCTGCAAATTTGCAAATATTTTTAAAAAAAGAATCAGTTATTTTTACTTCCTTTGAAGTTCGTTTGCTGATCCGCTAAATTTATTGTTTTAAAATGTTAGTTATTGTTAATTAATCTTTATTGTTTAATAGTGACGGCATTTTTGCTTAAATTTCATAAAATTTAAAAAGTGAGTTTAAAGAAATATAATCTATTTCACTTAATGCCGCATTAATTGAATTATCAAGTACTTGTTATTCTGTTGGTTTAAATTGTGCTTTTAAATCCTAAAAAGAAATATTAATCTATCTTTTTATTTTTTTAATTGTTCCGCCACTGGTATACTGAGAATAATTTAAAGTATTGCAAATGCCAAATGTAGAAGGAGATAATACTTTTACTTGATACTATCGATTATTTATTTCACCCATTCCATCCACATTTTAAATTAATATCTCTTCACCTTACTGCAATCCGTGCCTTTATGTGGACGCCTAAATAGTTCCAAACTCATCATTTTTTATTTTTTTTATGTAGAGTATCTATTACTATTCTCCTGAACAATCTATGACAGTATGTTTATCTCCTAAATCCACAAATAAAAAGCCGAACAAAGCTAAAGAACCAGTCCAAAAAAATGATTTCTCATTTTTATGCATTTAACTACTGAGTTAAAATAAATACTAACGATGATAGTAATCGATTATCACCACACAGTCGTATTGTTTAGAACTGAATTAATAGCGTTTTACATTTTATCAATCGAACAGTCTTAGGAAATATTGATAAGGACTCCGCTGCTGATAGTTTTTAGAAAGGAGCTGCAGACTTCGGCTCTTGTCTTTTTTCCAATATGTTCTTTTCTGCACATAAAATTTCGAGACACATCGGTCTCTTTAACTAAATTGGGATCGTACAAAATGATTTATCGAGGTTTCATAAGCGCCAAATTTTTAGCAATTTATGCTCCCAACTGAATGCACTCAGAAATACGCTCGTTACTCCATAAAGAAAGATGCGAAGCTCAGCTATCCTCGAATGAGTGTAGTGACCTAAAGCAGCTATCTGTCCAAAATATCTTTGCTCTTCCTCAAGACTTATATCCTACATTAATAGGAATCGAATATAATTTTCTTTATCTTTGAAAAAACTCTTTTATGAAAAATAATAATAATAAGTTGATTGAATTTCTGACAATAGGACTCAATATTTCAGTGATTGGTGTGAAATTAAAGCAGCTTAATTGCTTATAATAATATTTCATATGACTTACTACTCAATAATGGAAAAGTTATGGTATTAGTCAATAATGAAGACGTCTTTCAAATAAATAGTAAGTCGATCTGCTTTTTAATTAAATTTTATGATTCATATCTATTAAAACTAATTCATTGGTAGAATTACTTTAGCATGCCTAACAGTTTAAGTGTGCGCCTTAAGAAGTGTCTCTTCATCTTTGCTTTGATTAGCCTAATGATATCAATAATCCTAAATCTTCTTTATGGAAAGCAACTATTTTTCCTTGGAATCAACCATATCTACAAATATCAGACGAAGTATGAAAGCCATCTGATGACAAAAATCGAAAACATCATATCAATGATTGGAAAAACTGAGACTATTATTACTATTCTCGTGGCTGTTCACCTCCTTACTTATAAAAAGCTAAGCTCTATTGTTTACATCTTCTATATTACTCTAAATGCATCCTTAATCTCCATTGAAAAGCAGATTTTCTTATAGCCAAGACCATTTTACTATAATTCGAAAATAGACATGCTGGAGTGGAGTTGCCCTGGTAGTTTTGGGTTCCCAAGTGGCCATTCCTGGTACTCAGTGCTGGTTTATGAACCCATTATATCAGATTTCATTGGTAGTAAGGGAAAGAACAAATATTTATTGGCTTTTATCTTGATGGTTGCTATCTTTGTTCCACTGTCTCGTTAGTATCTTGGTTCTCATTCACTGAATCAAGTTTTGTACAGCTTATTCAATTCAATATGCTTCTTAATTCTTTACAAATATGTTTTCCAAAGCGCAATTTATAAATTATTTATTAACTTTCTCCAAGGTGGAATCGCACAAAAAAAGATTGTTATTATATCAATAATCTTTGCTGTGACAATATTAACTTCCTTTTTTTTCTACTCTCTAAATATTAATTTTAGAAATTTCAGTCATAAATATCTCATTCAAATTCACTCTGTCTGCGATAAAAAGTACAGTCACAAGGATATATAAATTAAAACTGGAGCCGCTGGTTCAATCATTGGGCTGGCTTTTGGAATTATTTGTGGATTGATAATTAACAGCTCCTATAAAATAAGAAGATATTTCGAGGTTATTGTTAATTAACAAGTTGTTAATAAGCTTTATTTATACTTAAAAGGAAACTGGAGTTTCAAGCAAAGTAAAGTAAAAGCAATGCAGTACCTAATGTTGAATGCTGTATTAGCAGGCGCACCTATCAGTCTTATGAGTTCAATTGCTGGAAATATATCTAATTTTTATGGCAAATTTATTGTTAAAATGATTTTTTGCTCTCTGTTAGGATTGTCAATTACCTTTTTGATTCCTTTCCTTCTACTACGCTGGAACATAATCGAAATTGAAATGAATTGCAACAATATAAATGAACTTCGAGAGCAAATAATGGAATAAAAGGTCACATAATCCCAATAAACACCTTGATTTTTATGATCATTCATTTTTTCAAAATATTTTGTTTTTTTAGATTAGTATGCCAATCATTATGATTGTGCTTTAATTTTAACCAAGAATTGAAAGAATGGTAAATTAGACAGCAAAAATCAGACCATTCCTTTGCTACGCATAATGTAGAGCACGACAAGACCAATCACTGCTAACACTAGCAGGACGGCTAGGAAGCGAGTACATTTGTTGAGCATGATTCGCCGCAGGATTATTATCAGGCCCTTCTTGGCCCGCTACAGTCTATTCGCCATTTGAATGTTCTATTCGTAAACATTGTCCAACAGTTCGATTTGCCTGTCCAGCTCAACGCGAATGTAAGTGGACACCTCGATTGCCTTCTCAATTCCTTTTTCCGCTCCAAGTAAGTGTTGATCGACTTTCTTTACGAGGGTATAGGCAATATCCAGTCCAACATTATTGCTCAATGGTCCTGTTTCCTGTATTTTATTTGTCGATCCAACAATAACTTCTTTATTAGCTACCTCCTTCGTATTCTGAATTTCTTTTTCCCTCTTGAGTTGATTGGTTGTTTTTTGCTGTTCTTCCAGCCAATCATATTTTGTCTGCGCTGCATTATTTTATTCCAAAAAGATATGATATTCATCCAATAGATTCATAATATTTCTGTACAAATTCTTGTCTCTGTCTTCGTTAGTTATGATTTACTTTTTCTGTATTTGGCGACAGCATCGTTGATTTGCTTTTAATAGAATTAGTAATCGTCCATTTTGCCAAATCAATTTTGAATAATATAAATCGATATTTTAAGATTTCCCCTTTGTTTAATGGATGAAAGAAAATATATTAATTTAAGCCCTGAAACATTCATACTCATCATTTTGGGATATGCATGACTCTGTTTTAAAATTATTTTATTGATTTATAATTTTGATAACTATTAGATATAGCCTCCGAAATATGATATTTTAAATCGACTTAGATAAAAGTAATGGTGAATATTATCTCTATATTTTAATCTTTGTGCAAAAGAGCTTTTTATATCATAATTAATACTTTTAAATGCAAAAAACTAATACTAATGAGATAGAAGCGCCTCTTTGCACACAAAATCATTCAGAAAATTTCATATATTTATGTAAAAGATGTGCGAATAGCAACTTGCCAATAGGAAAAATCTTCTTTTGCTATAAGTGTGATCCAAACTCATTAAATTCTCATATTAGTCACATGACTGAGAGATTCACCCTTTCGAATCAAAAGTTTTTAAACCCATACAATGAATTTAAGTAGCATGTTCGTTCTGTTAATACACTTTTTTTTATTAAATAACTTAGATCCATAAAGGGCAATGAGCATCGTTCATTACAGGAGTGCATGACGTAAATGAAGAATATTTTTGCCTCTAAGAAACCCATTTACTGCAATGCTCTTCTCCCACTCAATATTCCTGGAGAATTAATGCCGTATAACTATCGAAGATGGATTATTGATAATAAGTTTTGGAATAAGCCAACCGTATAATTTTGATTATTTTTAAAATTTATTCATGCAAGTAATTAAATATTATTGAAATAATCATATTTTTGACTTATGTTATAACTCCGATGTAAATTGTCATAGAACTAATTGGATATTTTTAGTAGACATGGTTGGCCAATGCTATATTTTAAGTAATAATGAATATATTCTTTTTTCAAATATATTGGCAGATAAATTTATATTGCTTCTGCAATCATGAGCTAAATTAGTTTTATTTTTGCTTTTATTATTTGATAAATCCTAAAGTAATCTTTTATTATCGAGCTAAGGAATTATATGAAAATTAAGTTTTCCATATTGTTGTAATCATTCTAATTATCCATCAATTTCACCTGCTATCATGAATAGAAGAATCTTTTTAGCTCTCTGCAAGGATGGAATGGTTGTGATAACTGTGAAGATAAAGGGAAAATTTTACAACATTTATTTTTGTTTAAAAAAACAATACATATTTAAATAATGTTGTCTCAATCAAGCTCCGCATCTAAAGACCATGTAGCTCCATCCATATCTCCCGTAATAGCTCCATCCGATCCATTGATCATAGTAAACCCAGAACCAGGAGTCAATTCCACTGCTTGAGATTGACACACACCATTTTCCTCCCCAATGACCTTGAGAGTAATCCTGGATAAATTTGGCATTCTAATGCATATCATTTCCTTTGTAAATGGTTGCTGAATCGATAATGTTGGCCATATCACCATCAATTCCGCCATTTGTGAGCTGGCTGGGGCCATCTGTTCCGATGATATGTGTAAGTTGAGGTTCATCAGCCTCAATACAGAAAGAGATGGTCAAGACAACAAGCAAAATAAGTGTCCTCATGCAAAAATAATTTTGGCTTTTTAAAAAAAAGATTATAATTAAAAAGTATAAGCTATCGATTAATAAAAAAATGTGTTATATGATTATCAGAATTTATTATATTTGAAAAATTATTGAGATGGTTTATAATAATTCCTGATCAATGATCATAAGTTTTTATTGTTGTCTATCTATTTGAAAAAATATATCTTTATGTATAACTCATAATGTTATAATGTGCAACAAGATGATGAATAATTTCCATTTGCTGGGCATATATAGAATTAATTTAGTCACTTATTTTTGCATTAATATTGATAAAATCAATGTAAGACTGACTTAAATGACGACTAACCCAAATAATTTTCACAGTTCGACAGATATTTCATAGATCTACCTCATATGATTAAAAAAGAGGAAAGTAATGAATAATTAAATGGTATTGATTCATTTATTTTGTTAAACCATCATTCTATAGCATTAATTGACGCATTTTTATAGCCACTGATTATACTATTCAATTTCCTGTAAAATTGCACCTCTTCTAATAATTGGGAGCCTTTGGCAAAAAGGACATTTTTATGATATCGAACATTTTTGACAAATAGCTTTTCCACAACATGATTGAATTTATGTCGTTTTCTTGTCAAGACAGATAGTGCACTCAATAGAGCTATGGTCTAGTTCGTAACATCCGTATCTGTTAAATGCAACTACTTTAATTACCCTAAATTTCTCTTAAGCTGGAATGGGCGGGCATAGCGGAACGCATTGAATCATAAACTCACCAAGTTTATTACTTTTTTATATTCCCTGAATTGAGATCATCAGAAAGGTATCTTTTGTCGGTGTTTCACAATCCCATACTTCAAAAAGAATCTAATATTCCTTTGCAAATTTTTTGAATGCAGCTTGCTGTACCTAATTTACTTATTTTCTTTTGAAAGTAAATCAGTGGAGTAAGAATGACATTTAATGTGGTTATCAATACAATAGTTGTTCGGATTGGTCAATTGTTTGCTCACCCATTCAATATTTTTTTCCATATCTTAACGCATTTTTTTGTACATAATCAAAATATAATATAAGATATATTTAATTTAATTTTTAAGTATTTGCAAATTCCTTTGAATTGTATTTGTATTTCGAATAGAATTTCATACATCGATGAATTAAATTCATAATAATCTTAGAGGTATGATTACACTAAAATATAATAATATTAATTATGTATTCATATCATTTTCAAAAGTGAACATATTGAGCAACAACGGCGAATATTGCAAAAGGAACCATTATAATAAACATACCAATCGCAAGATAGAAGATGGTACTCCGTGCAGTTTTCTTTTTTATCACTAGCATGAAATAGAAGTAAGCGGGCAGTAACATGCCGATTGATGATGAGCAAATTGCCCCAACAATGTTAAAGACTGATTCTACATCTTAGACTGAAATGCCTACTCCTATAATTACGAGGTAGATGATGAAAGTATAGAGTAAAAATAGGAGTCTGCTTTTCTTTTTTTAATAATTTCTGTCTTAGTGTTCTATATATAATTGACTGTCTGAATTTTATCCCACCACTACAGGCTTCGTCATTACTAGTTTTATTAAAGCTATAAAATTGTTTCGACATCCAAAGAACATAATTGGAAAAGCAACAAACACTGAAACCAAAAATCCAGCGTTTATGAAGTAGTATATAACTTTATTTGATGTGGCATAGTCAACTGAAAGCAAAAAATTGCCTTGAACTTTTGAGCCTATCAAAGAATATCCTAAAATTCCAACTAGGAGATAGGAAAAAGCACAAATACTCACTCCAGCTAAAGAAGCCATTTTCATTTTATGATCATTGGTATTCTTCATACCTTTGAAGATAGGGAAAAAGTTCATTTGATAGGAAAGAGCCATTAAGATATTAGGAATGGCTGCAGCTGCTGAGAACCAATCTGATGGAAATAAGTCCATTTCATGAGTTACTGTATTATTGTCTGTAACTGTGATGATATAGTAAAAAACAAATGTGATTATGAATGCAGTTATGCCTATGACTCCTATTAAAGCCATAAATTTTAGTTTTTCAATCTTCTTAACGAGAGTAAAGGGAACTTCGATAAATGCGATGACAATGACGATCATATATTCGCTAAAATAAAACTCATCAAGGATTGGATTCCCTTTAAGTAAAGTTTAAAATATATTTTGGCGAATGGTTCTTTTGAAGATAACAATTTCGGCAATACCTATATAAACTTTATTTGTTACAAGTTCCCAGATTGTTGAGAAATATCAAAAGAGATCCAATAGCTTTGGAAATTTTGTGATTATAGATATGGTATAATATAGTCGAGTAATTACTGTGACCAGATAGATTTTTAGCTTTTAGAAGAAGGTCAGCGCTGAATTGGTTGGCAGCAGAGGCAAATATAAATACGATGATTACAAATACTAAGCCACATCTACTAACTGCAAAGGGCAGTCCCAATATTGCTGATCCAATAACTGTTTTGATGATCATTATCACTGTTAGTATAAAACCTAGTTTAAAAGAGGAGTACTGGATTTGGCGGTTTAGATTGAGCTGACATAAACACTTTGCTCACCCTGTTCTTCTCCACTTAGTTGAGCTGGTGCTGTATCTGCATTTTAATCTCTTGGGAAGAAGAATGATT
>Ga0302188_10003225_pt1 | contig 11427 bp, 7 predicted proteins | sample II_Bog_E2_1_FD_198783 | JGI IMG/M metagenome (GOLD analysis project Ga0302188, IMG submission 198783) | Peat permafrost microbial communities from Stordalen Mire near Abisko, Sweden - II_Bog_E2_1 | ecosystem: Environmental > Terrestrial > Soil > Wetlands > Peat | place: Sweden: Abisko, Stordalen... | reverse complement strand
AAAAAAACCATCAATTCAATTAAAAGGAATAGTAAAAAATATTTGAGGAAATTACCTTTTATTAACTTAAAACTTTGTGACACCGATTCGAATGGGCCAGACCCATCATCGACAATAAAACAGGCACAAATGGGAAAGTAAAACAGGAAGAAAAATTGAATCAGCAAAAAAACAAAAATTCCCAATAAACTTTGTAATACACCATCTTCAAGCATTTTAATGACATTGGTAATCAAAACAGCGACAGAGCTCACTATTACTAAAAGTATCAGGTAACTGATGAGCATTTTTGTTTTCGGCAATACGTCTTTAAATTCGAAATCATAATATTCCTTATCAATCAGCTGGAATATTAATTTGACAAAACCCAGAAAAATAAAACTAATAATGACCAATAAAACGATAACACCAATTGATTTTAGAATATCATCAGTTAAGACATTATAAATTAAAAATCCCGAAGAACCTATTATAACCAGTGCCAATAACGAATATACCGCAATGGTTGAGATATTTTTTCTCAAAATATGCCAGGCTATACTAAGTGTCTCGGTTATAGAAAAGGGATGGTACATATACGTTTTATGAAATTCTTAATATTACCCGCTTGCACAAATCCTGCATAAAACCAAGCCCATATGCAATAAGTAGAATAAACGAAGCAATTATGCTCAAAAATGCGATTTTTGCCGATTTGTTTTTAACCCAGGAATGAAAAAATATTAACAAAACGTATACAACTAATAAAAAATTGCAAAGCTGTGAAATTGGCCACCTGCAAATATTAGTTATCAGACAAACCCCAAGGCCCAAAGTAAAGACAGCCGGAAAAAAATGTACCAGTTTTAACCCTGCCGGAAAAAACTTGTAAACATTAATACGGGCACGCCCAAAAAAGTGCAATTGCTGGTAAAACTTTAAAAAGTTAGTGCGGCGTTTGTGGTAAACTTTTGCTTCGGGGATCAAGCCGATTTTAAAGCCCATGGAGTGGATACGTATACTGTATTCAATATCTTCGCCGAGGCGGGTAATGATAAACCCGCCTGCTTTTTCCCATACCTCCCGGGATATGCCCATGTTAAAGCTGCGGGGATGAAACTGCCCGATCCCTTTTTTACTGCCCCTTGTGCCGCCGGTGGTAAAAGGGGAGGTCATGGCATAGCTTATTGCTTTTTGTATCGGCGTAAAAGACGGGTGTGAATCGTCGGGCCCGCCGTAGGCATCGAGGTGATTTTCAGCCAGCGAATCATTTACTATTTGTAAATAATCTTCCGGTATGAGGCAATCCGAATCAAAAATTATAAAATAATCACCGGTGGCATGTCTGAAACCGAAATTACGGGTAAAGCCCTGTCCCTCATTATTTTTTACGAAGTATTTAATATTTAGTTTATCTGCAAAGCTATTAACGATTTCAGCGGCATCGTCCGTAGACCCATCTTCAACAACCAAAACTTCAAAATGTTTATAAGTTTGCAGGGTAAGTGTTTCCAGCAGTTCCCTGATCTCTTGCGGACGGTTATATAAAGGGATGATGATGGAGAAAAACATTTTTCTTTTAATTTGAAAATTTGAAGATGTGACAATTTGAAAATTTAAAACAGATATTCATTTTCAAATTTTCAAATTGCCAAATTTTCAAATTAAATCGTTTCTTCAATTTGATACTTATTACGTTCAGGTGCGCTGCGGGCCACCAGTTCGGCAACAAAGCCGGTTAAAAACAGTTGTGAGCCAAGTATTATTGCTACAAGGGCAAAATAAAACCAGGTATTATTGGTTACATCACGACTGATACGGATTTTATGGGATATATCATAAAGCTTTTCCCAGATAAGCCAAACAGCGATAATTAAGCCTGTTAAAAAACTTAAAACACCCATCGTCCCAAAAAAATGCATCGGGCGCTTGCCAAATTTTCCAACAAAAAATATCGACAATAAATCCAAAAGTCCGTTTATAAACCGGCTTATGCCAAATTTTGTCTTTCCGTATTTCCGCGGCCTGTGTTCAACAACCTGTTCGCCAATTTTAATAAAACCAGCCCATTTTGCAATAACAGGGATATAGCGGTGCATTTCGCCATAGACTTCAATATTTTTCACGACAGCCTTACGGTAGGCCTTTAAGCCGCAGTTAAAATCGTGCAGGTTGTGTATGCCCGACATGCGCCTGGTAGCAGCGTTATAAATTTTTGTCGGAATAGTTTTACTTAAGGGATCATGACGCTTTGCTTTCCAGCCCGATATAAGATCGTATTTTTCTTCGGTAATACGCCGGTAAAGTTCAGGTATTTCGTCGGGACTGTCCTGTAAGTCGGCATCCATGGTGATCACTACATTTCCCTTTGATGCTTCAAAACCGGTGTTCAGCGCTGCAGATTTGCCATAATTACGCCGGAACTTAATCCCTTTTACAAAGGGATTATTTTTATGTAATTTCCTGATCATTTCCCAGGAACCGTCGCTGCTGCCGTCATCAACAAGGATAATTTCATAAGTAAAGCCGTTATTATCCATTACCTTGCTAATCCACGAGGTTAGTTCGGGTAATGATTCAACTTCATCATAAAGGGGTACTACAACTGATATATCCATTTGTTAAATAATGGCTCCGGACGTTTAATATTGTATAGTCCATACAATCCGCAAAAGTATAAAAAAGTTGGATAGGTTGGTTATGCTGGTGTGTGAGTGGTTTATTAAGTTGATTAGTTTAATAGTTGATAAGTTATTGGGTTAAGTACTAAATTCGAAAAATCTGTAACGTTTCCTAAGAATGACCGTCTTAATGAAAGCAAGGTATATTCAACTAAATCAACTATTCACCCAATCCAACTTATTAACTAATTCCCTATCTTGCCCTTGAAATTAAAAAACCTTCCTACTATGAATTATTTAAAGATCTTACTTTTAGTTTTATTATGCAATTGTATTTATACCGGCTATGCTCAGGACACAGAGAAGGCCCCCGGCAAATACGATCAGCACAAAGTATTTACCCCGCTTTTTTACCCTGCCGATGGAAATGAATTAAGAAGCGCGAGCGGTGCGCCGGGCCCAAAATACTGGCAAAACCATGCTGATTACAAATTGAATGTTGTTTTGGATACAGTCAAACACAATGTAAGCGGCACTGCCCTGATTACTTATACCAATAACAGCCCCGACGCGCTTGCTTTTTTATGGTTACAGGTTGAGCAGAATATTTATCGGGAAGACTCACGGGGCGAAGCGACAAGTCCGGTAACGGGAGGCCGCTTTACCAATAAAAAATTTACAGACGGCGACCAAATAAAGGGTGTTTACATTATAAAAAATGGAAAAGCCGAAAAGGTTGATTACCTGGTAAATGATACCCGTATGCAGATAAAGCTGAATGATACGCTTAGGACGGGCGGCAGCAAAATTGAAATAAAAATTGATTACGCGTTTGACGTGCCTGAATATGGCACCGACCGAATGGGTCGCCAGCAAACCAGGAATGGCTGGATATACGAGATTGCGCAATGGTACCCGAGGATGGAAGTTTATGATGATGTTACTGGATGGAATGTGATCCCTTATATGGGCGCAGGAGAGTTTTACCTTGAATACGGCAATTTTGATTATACGATTACTGCACCCGCCAGTTTGGTTGTAGTGGGTTCAGGCGAATTGTTAAACCCTGCCGAAGTGTTGACTCCAAAAACCATCAGCCGTTTGGCTGCAGCAAAAAACAGTGACAAAACGGTTATGGTAAAGGATTCCGTTGACCTTTTCGACAAGGGTTCATACCCGCAGAAAGCAAACCTTACCTGGCATTTTTTCTGCAAAAACTCCCGCGATGTTTCCTGGGGAGCGTCCAAAGCGTTTTTGTGGGATGCTGCCCGCATAAATTTGCCGAGCGGCAAAAAAGCGCTGGCGCAATCTGTTTATCCGATTGAAAGTAAGGGGATGCATGCCTGGAGCCGCTCAACAGAATATGTAAAAGGGGCTATTGAATTGTATTCAAAAGAATGGTTTGAGTATACCTATCCGGTTGCTACCAACGTTGCGGGCATAGTAGGAGGGATGGAATATCCCGGCATAGTTTTTTGCTCGTCCGAAAGCCAGGATGGCGGTTTATGGGAAGTTACAAACCATGAGTTTGGGCATAACTGGTTCCCGATGATTGTAGGCTCCAATGAACGTAAATATGCATGGATGGATGAAGGCTTTAACACATTTATAAATAAGGTTGATACGAAGGTATTTAACAACGGCGAATACTGGGATAGTACTGATGAACAGAAAGTAGCACCAGGAATGTTTACACCAGCTGCTGACGCCATTATGAATATTCCGGATGTTATACAACCTGATTATTTGGGCTATGCAGCATATGAAAAACCAGCCCTCGGATTAACCATCTTACGCGAGCAGATCTTAGGTGAAAAACGGTTTGACTACGCTTTCCAAACCTATATAAAGCGCTGGGCGTTTAAGCACCCTACACCATGGGACTTTTTCCATACCATTGATAACGTGGCCGGCGAAGACCTGGGCTGGTTTTGGAATGAATGGTTTTTTACGACCTGGAAACTTGACCAATCTGTAAAGTCTATTGATTATGTTGACAATGACCCACTAAAGGGCTCATTAATAACTGTCGAGAATTTAGAAGGCCTGGCTTTGCCTGTTACGGTTGAAGTTAAGGAGGAAAACGGAAATTCCGGACGTATAAGTTTACCAGCGGAAATTTGGGAACGAGGCGCCATATGGACATTTCACTATAAATCGACTTCAAAGGTTCAATATGCAATAATTGACCCCGACCATGTATTGCCTGATATTAATACCGAAAATAATGCTTTTAGCGGTGTAAGCGTAGCGAAAGATGTTACGGCCGCAACTGTTGTGAAAAATTACCTTGATGCTATTGGCGGTGAAGCAAGATTAAAAGATGTTAAAGACCTTGTTGTTAATTCGGAAGGGTCAATACAAGGTTTAACTGTTGTGAGGGTAAATAAATATAAAACACCCGATCTGTTTTTCCAGGACATATCCGTGCCTTCCTACAATAATTTGAATGTTTATCATATTGTTATAAATGGTGATAGCTTAAATGCAAAGCAAATGAATAAGGCTATACCTATAGGCAGCGACCTTCGCGGCGCTGTTAAAGCCAGGTATAAGCTTTTCCCAGAGCTCGACTTTGGTAAAAGCGGTTATACCATGCAACTTGCGCCAACCCTGCAGGTTGTTAACGGTCAGTTAGCTTATCTTTTAACGGTAACATCGCCCGACGGAACAAGGGTGAAATATTTTTATGACCAGAAAACCGGCCTGAAAATTAAACAATTTACCGATGTGCCAAACAGTACCGTTATGGAATTGGGTGATTATCAAAACATTCAAACAGGTATAAAAATACCGTTTTCTGAAAAAACCACCATTGTTGGTCAGCCAATTGAATTTAAGGTAAAGAGTACAACAGTAGACAGCGGATTAACAAACGACGGTTTTAAATAATAAGTGTTGGATAATATCGAATAGTGAATGCACAATATCGAATAATGAAGTCAAACCCTTCATTATTCGATATTGGTCATTCGGTGTTCTATATTATTTTGCCTTTCTTAAATTTACAAACACTTACTCATACCTCAACGCCTCAATAGGATCCAATCGCGATGCTTTTTGCGCCGGGTAGTACCCGAAGAAAATACCGGTTATAGCGCAAACCACAAAGGAAAGTACCACTGATGATTCAGATACGATAGTGGGCCAGCCTAGCGTTAACGTTACCAGCCAGGTTGAAATAAAACCAAGCAAAACGCCGATCACACCGCCGGTTATACTGATCAGCACGGCTTCCATTAAAAATTGAAGTAATATATCTTTGCCTCTGGCGCCTATCGACATGCGCAAGCCTATTTCTTTGGTTCGTTCGGTAACGGATACATACATGATATTCATGATGCCGATACCGCCGATCACCAGGGAAATACCTGCAATTACGGTAAGTAATACGGTAAGTAGCCCGCTCGTAGAGCTTAAGGTCGCTATTAGTTGTTCCTGTGTGCGTATTGTAAAATCATTATCTTCACTAGCTGTTAAACGGTGCGATGTCCGCAAAGCCTGGGTCATCTCGGTAACAGCTGTGTCTGTAACCCCTTCGTTAGCCGCAGATGCATATATATTGGTATAATAAATAGTAGCCAGAATTCTGTTTTGTACGGTAGTAAAAGGCGCTATTAAAATATCATCCTGGTCCTGGCCAAAAGTATTGAAACCCTTCGGGTTCAGTATGCCGATTACCTGGAAAGGTATTCTTCCGAAGCGGATCACTTTCCCAATCGGGCTCTCACCGTTTGGGAACAGGTTATCGATAACAGTTTGCCCGATAAGACAGACTTTAGCAGACGTTAATACGTCATTTTGAGAAAAGGGTATACCGTCTTTTAAACTTAATTCCCTGATATTTAAATATTCCGGGCTTACCCCCGACATAGTAGTGGGCCAGTTTAATGCACCGTTGATGGCCTGTCCCTTTGAACTTACCGCTGGCGATATATCTGTAATATCCGGTGCGCCGGCTTTTAACGCCGTAATATCTTTTGCTGTAAGTGTTTGAAAACTCGTCCCGGCAATCTTAACCCCACCATTGAGGTTACTGGCAGGCTGAACGGTGATCATGTTTGAGCCCATACTCGACAGCTGGTCGTGTATACTTTGCTTCGAACCCTGGCCTATGGCGACCATGGCAATAACAGACGCTACGCCAATAATAATGCCCAGCATGGTCAGCAAAGCCCTTAATTTATTAGTTTGAAGGGCTTTAAGCGCTATCCGAATTAAATTAATTAAACTCATTTTATCTTGTTTCAGTCCGAAAGCCCGTGAGCCCGGCACGCTAGTCAATCACTCACTAATCACTCACTCACTTATCACCACTCACCACTCACCATTCACCACTCACCACTCACCAATTCACCACTCACCAACTTACCATTAATAGTCATCTGTTACAGGCAAATTTTCCAGTACTTCTTTTGCCGAACGTTTATGTTCGTTACGGAAATCTTTTTGTATCATGCCATCGCGCAATTGTATGGTACGGCTGCTAAACGAGGCAATATCCATTTCATGGGTTACAAAAACAATGGTTTTCCCCTGTTCGGAATTAAGCTCCTGCATCAAAGCCATAATATCGTATGAAGTGCGGCTGTCGAGGTTTCCTGTCGCCTCATCAGCTAAAATCATCACTGGCTGGTTCACCAGCGCCCTGGCAATGGCCACACGCTGCTGCTGCCCGCCGGATAACTGGCTTGGCGTATGGTCAAACCTGTCGGCTAAATTCACGGACTCTAAGCAGTGTATAGCCCTTTCGCGCCTTTCTTTCGCATTCACTTCTTTGTTGTATAATAAAGGCAATTCTACATTTTCAAGCGCTGTAGTTCGCGGCAACAAGTTATAGGATTGGAAAACAAACCCAATTTTGTGGTTACGCAATTGCGCCAGTTGATCCCGCGATAAGCTTTTAACATCAACGCCGTCCAAAAAGTAGTTACCGATAGTAGGTTTGTCAAGGCAACCCAAAATATTCAACAAAGTAGTTTTACCCGAACCACTCGCCCCCATAATGGTAACGAACTCGCCCACTTCAACATCAAACGATATGCCCCTGAGCGCCCTTACGGTTTCACTGCCCATTATAAACTCGCGTTTAAGGTCCTTTATCTCCAATATTTTTTTGCTCACCGGGTTCTGCCACCTCCTGCCGGCCGTTTTGGTAAGAACGGGCTTGCCCCGGCCGAAGATGCAGTTGCGGCACTGCTTGCTCCCTTGCTTATTGTGGTTGCAACCAGGTCATTGGCGGTTAAGCCTGATAATACTTCAACATGCAAATTGTCATTTAGGCCTATCTCTATTCTTTTCTGAACCAGTTTATTGCCCTGCAATAACCAAACCAAAGCCTTCTGCTTATTTACACCTGATGTATCTGTACGGCTTTTGGCAGAATGTGATACCAGGTTCGCCGGCGTCCCAGCATTTCCCGCGCCTCCTTTTTTCATACTTTTATGGCTTACTTTGCCTACAATAACGTAGCTTTTCATCAGTGATGAGTCGGGTGCAAAACTTAGTGCTTTGGCTGGTATCAGCATGGCGTTGTTAACCTCCTTGGTGTAAATTATGATGTTGGCGGTCATCCCGGGTTTTAACTTCATATCGTCATTAGGCGCATTAATTATGGTGGTATAAGTTACCACGTTTGCAGATACCGTGGGGTGCAGGCGTACTTCCGTAACAATTCCGTTAAATTGGTCAGTAATAAATGCATCTACTGTAAATGTTGTGCGATTGCCTGCTTTCACATCTCCAATATCGGCTTCGTCCACATTGGCCTCAACCTGCATTTTAGTAATATCCTTGGCTATAATAAAAAGGGTAGGGGTACTAAAGCTGGCCGCTACTGTTTGCCCGATACTGATATTGCGATTTAACACCACGCCGTCGATTGGGGAATAGATATCGGCATAGGAAAGATTCTTTAATGCCGAATTTAACTGCGCCTGTACACTTGTAACGCTGGCCTTTGCGGCATCATAGGTATTAAGCGCTATGTCATGATCTGCTTTGCTGATAGCATCGGTTTTAAATAGCAGGTCCTGGCGTTCAAAATTATTCTTTGCGTACACCAACTGACTTTGGACACTTTGCAAATTGCCTTTATACTGATCAACCGTGGCCTGCAGCAGCGATTTATCGAGCCGGGCCAAAATTTCTCCTTTTTTTACCTTCGAATTAAAGTCAACATATAAATACTGCAGTATACCTGATATTTGTGTTCCCACCGTAACCGTATCCACCGGCTCTATTTTGCCGGTAGCGGTAACGCTTTGCGCGATGTACCCGACAGTGGGTTTTTCCGCTATTACTGTGGCAGGAATTTCTTTTTTGCGGATGAAGAAAAACCAAACGAGAAACAGGGCTATCAGAACCGCGGCAATAATTAATATTCTTTTTAAATTAGTTTTCATTAGTTCGGGTTGTTATAGTTTAATAGGGACGCCCCTGTAAAAATCATAAATCTTTAAGGTTAACAGTTCATTATACTTTGCCTGTATATAGGCTTGTTGGGCTTGTATAAACAGGTTTTTTTGCAATAAAAAATCAACGATGTTGGCTACCCCAACCTTTAACTGTTCGCTTGCAATCCGGTAAGCTTCTTTATTATATTTATATTGTTCGAGCGCGGCTTCATACTGGCTTTTTGCATTTTCCACATTTATGAACGCCCTTTCAACTGTTTGAGAAAGGGTGATCTTTGTATTTTTTAGGGTTAGGTCCGCCTGGTCTACGTTAATTTTAGCTTCCTCTACCTGGGTTTTAACCACTCTTTTGGTAAAGATGGGCACGGCAAGTGTTAATCCGAGTTGCTGATTAAAATTGTTGTTGAGCTGACTAAAAACATTCCCCGCCCCGGTAATATAGTCTGTATTAAGAGAGCCCCCCGCGGTTAATGTTGGCTTATAACCTGCCCGGGCTATATCTACGCCGAATTGCGCGATTTTTACACCCAGCTCCCCATTTTTTACTTCTGGAAAGGTTGTTAAGGCAATCTTTTCAACCTCATGAAAGGCTTTAATGCTATCTATTGGTACAATGGTGTCGGGTTTTACAACGTCGAAATTAACATCACTAGGTAACAATAGAAGTTGTTTTAAAGTAAGCACATCTCCTCTTTCTGTGTTTTTAGCGTTAACCAAAGTATACTGGTCGGTAGATTGCTGCGCCTGTAACTGGATAAGCGCGGAACGGGCTACGCTGCCCACATTGTACATTTGTTGCTCCTGCTTTACCTGTGCCTGTGCCGTTTTAACCAGGTCGGTGTCATAAACAATATTTTCCTTATCCAGCAAAATGGCGAGGTAAGCCTGGGTGATTTGCAAAGTCACATCGTTTTCCTGTTGTATAATATTCAGGCTTGCAGAGGTTACCAAGAGGTTTGACTGAAGGATATTATTATTTATATAATTACCATTATACAATACTACCGACGAGTTTAACCCATACGAGCCAGAAGCGGTAAAACCTGAACCGCCATTACCAGTACTCCCGCTTCCGGCACTTCCGCTATTAAAACCACCGCTTGTGTTCGAATGTTCAAAATTCTGTGAGGCGGAACCAGAAAGATTTGGCAAGCGTGCGGCTTTGGCCAATAGATATTGCTGCTGGCTGGTTAATTGAGAAAGCCGCAATGAGTTGATCTGGATATTATTTTTTTTAGCATAATCAATACATTTAACAAGGTCCCAATTTATGGTTTGGCCCATTAATGTACTGTCCTGCGCGTAAATATTAATACAGCAAGTTATTAATACAAGTATAAAAAATAAATATTTAGGTTTTTGCAGCATAATTGAATACGGTAACGGCTAATACGATAAATATATAAAGACTTATTTGTTAATAAAATTATAAGAATAATGTTTCATCAAACATTAATTAAAATAAATATTGGTTATAAACATTATTTATAATTATAAAAATCAGTTTTGTCCCTTTTACAAAGTTTATAAAGGATGTATAAGGAAAGAATGACCCCTGTCATTTAAAAATATGATTAAGTGTAAGCTTTAAAAATCCGGAATAAAAAGACTTATTGACATGGAAATATTTCTAAGTAATTAGTGATAAATGAAGTTTAGCAGTATCTTTATTAACAATTTAATTTTATGCTTAAACCTGTTTTTACAATTATACTGGGGCTATTTATTTTTGGTGGAGCCTTGCCCAAAAGAAATCAGATACATCTGTTTATTATTTAAAAAATTCGGGCAAAGTGGTTTCGACCAAAGATAGCGCAGACTATTTCATCGTTGTTTTTCCGCCAGATAGCAGTATTGATAAAAATCTGTTTATTGTAAAAGGGTTTTATCCCGATGGTAAAATCAGGTTTATTGCCAAGTCGAGCAATAATAGTTTAAAATTAATGTATCAGGGCACAATGACCGCATATTTCCCGACCGGCAGTAAGAGGGGAATCATGAATTTTAAAAATGGTAAGCATGTTGGCGATGAAACCGAATATTTCCCAAATGGTAAATTGTATAACATTAAAACACGATTGTCGGATAAAGACTTTTTGTACAAAGAATGCAAGGATTCAACAGGAAAAGCGTTAACCGAAAATGGTAATGGGCAGTGGATAGAATTTGATGAGAATTTTACTCGTATAAAAGTGGAAGGGCAAGTAAGGAATAGCCTAGGATATGGAGAATGGCGTACCAGAACGACGGATACCAGTGATGTTATCAGCGAATATAAAGAGGGGAAAATTGTAAGCATGGCAAATTCTTACAAATCTGGAAATAAAATTTATTTTATGGTTGAAACAGCCCCGGAATTTCCGGGAGGCGCCGCAGCTTTTAACACATATCTTGGCAATAATATAAGATAT
>Ga0302188_10003217_pt1 | contig 11450 bp, 19 predicted proteins | sample II_Bog_E2_1_FD_198783 | JGI IMG/M metagenome (GOLD analysis project Ga0302188, IMG submission 198783) | Peat permafrost microbial communities from Stordalen Mire near Abisko, Sweden - II_Bog_E2_1 | ecosystem: Environmental > Terrestrial > Soil > Wetlands > Peat | place: Sweden: Abisko... | reverse complement strand
TATAAGAATACTGGCTGCCAATGGGGTAGAAAGGTTTGCAATGATAAATATAGTCCATAAATTACTTTTTAGATGTGGGCAAAGGATCAGGATGATCTTCAAGCAAACCTGCATTATGCAATAACAAATTGGATATAGTCGTGCTTTACTTTCCATTATTGGCGTATTCGGGAATGTAAGCACTTACCTTGTCAGTGACGTCAATTATCCCCATATCATAGAGGTGCATAATGCAAGAAAGAGTGGCCGTTACCTTAGTCAGGGATGCAATATCAAAGATGGTATCAACAGTAAAGGGAGGCGAGCTGTAAGGAAGACTATTTCTCGAAAGATGGCCCACAATATATTAATAGAGGGTATGAGTTTCATTGGCTACTCTTAACACTCCTCCCGGAAACGCCCCCTGCATGTAGTACTTATCGACAGTTGATTTAACTTCATTCCAGTCATAAGTTAGAGTTATGGCTAGGCAAAAAGTAAGCACGAAGTACTTGATCATATGGTTATAGTTTTAAAAGTGAGATAACTATATTTAAATATGGAAGTCATCACTGACACAAAAGTCAACATTTCCATCAACTTAAATGATTCATATTGGAACAGAAAGATATCATTTTTTGGCATTTCTTTTCAGCCACTTTTCCTTTTCTTCGAGGTAGCCGACCAATTTGTAATTGGGATCTCCAGCTGACTCCTTGGTGGCGGCAGATTTATTCATCTTGGTATTGTCCAGATCATCTTCAAGACCGTTAATATGAGAGCACAGCTACAAGTACTGGCTATATTTAAAATGCTTAAAGCTGTCCTGCCTGATTTCGTACTCGATTTCCAGAGCTCGGGGAAAGACGTAGAAATGGGTTTCGTCCTTGAGCATGGATGTATAAATGCTCTTGATTTTCTTGTCTTTGATAGCCCTGGTAATATCGGAATTGGCCTCTTTGTAGGTGAAGTTTACAAGATCTTCATCCACCAATACTCCCTCGGGATGAGTTTAAATCAGACTGACTAAGCTTTTATAATCATGAACTCCTTCGTATTTGTTGGTTCTTTTGATTTTGAAGCATAGTTTTTCGGACTCTTTTTCGCTGGGTTCACTCAGAAAGGAGTAAATATCACTTGTTTTCAAGCAGTCCTGAATATAGTTGCGCAGGATCGCCAGATCAACTGCATTATTGATGATAATAAGTTTGTTGTCCTATGCAAATTTGCGGATGTTATAATTTTTGAGCAGATTTTTCCAGTCGAAAGGCTTGCCGAATGATTTTTTAAACTCTTCTTCGATTGCTGCCTTGATGGTGGATATCATCTTGGGGTCGTCCTTTATCGATATGGCAGACATTGATGGACTCGAACTATTGTAATTATAAATAATAAGAGCTATGACTCTAATTATATGCTAATTTCAATAAACTTAATCGAACAATTTTTATATTTGAAAGGCATTCCTAAATGCTTGCTAAAGAGATTTTATTCCTTTTCCCCTCTGAGGAGCTGCCTTCGGTTTGAAATTCAATCGAACAAATATTATTGTCATTGATCGGCATCATAAAATGATGATGAATTGAATTTTTAAATATTTGAGTTTATGCCGACTTATACCAATCAAGGAAACATACTTGACCATACTCCCTTCAGATCAAAGCAAATTGAATAGAATCTATAAAAATTTATCAATAAATGATCAGCATCTTGAGTCTACTGTTGCAGCAGGTATTTGCAAAATAAGCAATCAAAGTTATCAACTGATCATTGTGAGATGGAAATATAACTTTTTGGTTTAATTATTTGGATAATTAGGCGGTCTTTCTACTGAAGTGTGTACTCCTTGATTAATCATACTGATTTCATAGAATAGAACATCTGCAAACAAAATTAAGGATTCTATAATATTCTAACTATAAATCAAGCCTAATTCGCATAAAAACCTGCTGTTATTGTCAGTCGTCTGTTCTTGCATTTACCAGATTTGCTTTTAAATATTTGCTTTATTTTCGCTGCTGTCTATTATATATTAGTTATATCATCTGAGATGCAGAGTATGCCACTTGGTCCACGGAAATATATCATTAATAATTGTTGTAATCAATATAACCCATTTTACTACCGCAAAAGCAAAGAAAAAATGATACAATCGCAGAAAACACACAGGGATAGACTTAATTTTAAAACAACCAAAGAAAATCATGGAATTTAGAAATTCATTCGATAAGAGGGGGCAGCGACCATTGAAGCAGACAAATACAGTTTTTATACCATCCCCAATGAAATTTAAAGTTTTGAGGAAGATTTAGGGGCAGCAGTAGATCTATGTCTTCAACCCAAGATGAACTCAACTGAGGGAGAAACTCTTTTCTTCTGAGTGTCAGAGGTCGATTCTATTCCCTTTTCTGAACATATGATCCTGTGCGATGCATCTAATATAAATATTATCTGTTTAGATTTCCATCACTAATGGAATTTATTATTTTAAAAGATCAATACTCTAATTTTATGATTAAAGCTTATAAATGAACAAGGGATCCTAAGCGATCATAAGTTGGGTATTAGTCAAGGGATGCATTGTCTTTATGAAGCATAATTGATCTAAGGAGATGGAGAGTGTTATTAGGTTCCTATTATATTGTCGAATTCTATTCTTGATAAGCCTATTGTGGCAAAGTCTCCTGCTGACTCTATTATTAAAAGGGAATGATTAATTTTAACTTGGCAGAAGTTGATATATTTGCTATTAATGTCATATCAACTCAACTTTCATCAATATTTATTTCATGTTATCCGCAAGAATGCTCAAGTCCTGCCTCGGCAATACGCTCAAGGCAGCATTTTGCACGGCTGCTAAACCCGTTTCCTCTAAGAAGGGGCAGATCTCACAGGTACATCTAATATTATGTAGGTCATTGGAGCAGTCGTTGATGTGCAGTTCGAAGGATAAATTCCACCCATCCTCAACGCTCTCGAGGTTGAAGGAGTCTAACATAGACTCGTCCTCGAAGTGGCTCAACACCTCGGAGATTCAAGAGTGCGAACAATTGCCATGGACTCTACCGAAGGTTTGGTTCGCGGACAAGATGTGGTTGATACTGGTGCTCCTATTCGTATTCCTGTAGGTCCTGAAACTCTCGGCCGAATTATGAACGTGATCGGTGATCCTATCGATGAGAGAGGCCCTATTAACACTAAACTCAGATATCCTATCCACAGGTAAGCCCCAGCCTTCGACGAACAGGGTTCAGGAGCTGAAATTTTGATTACAGGAATCAAGGTGGTTGATCTGCTAGCTCCCTATGCTAGAGGAGGAAAGATTGGTCTATTCGGTGGTGCAGGAGTGGGCAAGACAGTGGTTATTCAAGAGCTGATCAACAACGTTGCCAAAGCACATGGTGGCTACTCAGTGTTTGCAGGTGTCGGTGAGCGCACTAGGGAGGGCAACGATCTCTACCACGAGATGATCGAGTCAGGTGTGATTAAAATCAATGCTCCAGGATCGAGATGTGCTCTCATTTACGGACAAATGAACGAACCTCCAGGTGCTAGAGCTAGAGTTGGACTGACTGGACTCACAGTGGCTGAATATTTCAGAGACGAGGAAGGTAAGGATGTGCTGCTCTTCATCGATAACATCTTCAGATTTACTCAGGCATGCTCAGAGGTGTCTGCTTTACTTGGACGTATTCCTTCAGCTGTCGGTTATCAACCAACTCTTGCCACCGATTTGGGTGCTCTCCAGGAAAGAATTACCACCACCAAAAAAGGATCAATTACCTCAGTGCAAGCCATCTACGTGCCAGCCGACGATTTGACTGATCCTGCCCCCGCTACCACCTTCGCTTTCTTGGATGCTACTACTGTGTTGTCTCGAGCTTTAACTGAATTGGGAATTTACCCCGCTGTCGATCCACTTGACTCTACCTCCCGTATGTTGGACCCTACCATTGTTGGTTAAAAGCACTACACAGTAGCCAGAGGAGTGCAAAAATTGCTCCAGGACTACAAATCTCTGCAGGACATCATTGCCATCTTGGGTATGGACGAACTCTCGGAAGACGATAAGTTAACTGTTGCTCGTGCTCGAAAAATACAAAAATTCCTCTCTCAGCCTTTCTTCATGAGTGAAGTATTCACAGGACGAAAGGGAAAGTTCGTGGAGCTGAAGGATACGATCGAAGCATTCGGCGCTCTATTGGAAGGAAAGGGAGACGACTATCCCGAGGCTGCTTTCTATATGCAGGGTACTCTCGAATAGGCATTCTAATAAGGAAAGAAATTGGCAATGCAGGCAATCAAGAAGTGATCCATAGACATAATTTAACTTATCAGCCAATAAATATGACTTAAACATTAAATAATTGTTTTTCTGGTTATCAAATTAGACTATATTTAGCCAGTGTAATAATTTCATGCCCCGCTTCAATCTTCTCTTGGTGATGCTGCTGTTCTTGCTTCCTCTCTTGATACAAGCCGATTCAAATACCTGCCATTCAGCTGTTTAATACCTAAAACCGCTTCTTTCGAACCACTCTGACTTGTAAGATATCAGGCATATTATCCGCAGTTAGAATGACATCCAAACTGAATTCTGCAGGATTGTGATAAATATTTTCCTTTCCAAAACCAACCTAAGCTTATCTTCCCCATCAATAATGGGCCAGCTGCTCGATGAACTCGAGCATGAGCAGGAAATGACTACCAAGTCAATGTACAAAAAGATTCACGAATCGCTTAAAATCAACGCGGAGGACTTGAAATATTTGGGAGAATAGATAGGCTTGATCTAAAACTACGACAACTACAAGATATTGACCTTTGCATGATTAATGCTCTTTATGCTTCACACCCTAATTTCGAATCATTAACTGTCTCAGTGTCAATAGCCACATTGAATGCGCTCGGCCATCAATGGACTCTTGATCAAAAATAATGGCTTTCGTTGAGCGGATGCTTTTTTAGCAATAGTGGTCTTTTAATCGAGTATGATATTGTTATTATAATTTATTCAACAAGGCATGATCAAGGATAAAAAGAAGAAGAAGTTGGTGGAAAAAGAGATGCCGGCAGAAGAGAGCGTGGTTTAGTAGCAGTTTACCATCAAACCCAGCGATGAGGGGCCCACTATCAAGTCAAAGGATTGGCCAGTACTCCTCAGAAACTATCATAAAATGAATGTTCTCTCATCCCACTATACGCCTATCCCCGCTGGCTCCACTCCTCTCAAAAGACCACTCAAGGAGTACCTTAAATACGGTGTCATCAATCTTGATAAACCATCTAATCCCAGCTCACACGAAGTTGTCTCCTGGGTCAAGAAGATACTTAAAGTCGAAAAGACAGGCCACTCCGGAACTCTTGATCCCAAGGTTACTGGCTGCCTCATTGTTTGTCTCGAGAGAGCAACTCGTCTGGCGAAGTCCCAACAATGTGCAGGAAAAGAATACGTGGGCATTGTGCGTCTTCATGGTGATATCTCCAACGAACTCAAGCTAAAGGGTGTTTTAAATACTCTGACTGGAAGTCTTTTCCAAAAGCCTCCAGAGATTTCAGCAGTAAAGCGTGAATTGAGAATTAGAACTATTTATGAATCAGAACTACTCGCCTTTGATTCAGAGAAAAGACTTGGAGTCTTCAGGGTCTCCTGTGAGGCCGGCACCTACGTGAGAACGCTTTGCGTGCACATTGGACTGCTACTCGGTGTGGGAGGACACATGGAAGAACTGAGACGTACTCGCAGTGGATGCATGAGTGAAAATGACCACATGGTAACAATGCATGATGTACTCGATGCTCAATGGAGATACGAAAACTTTAAAGATGAGAGCTATCTAAGGAGAGTGGTTCTGCCTTTGGAAGTACTGCTTCTAAAATTACCCAGAGTTGTCATCAAGGATTCCTCCATCAACGCTATTTGTTATGGAGCTAAACTCATGATTCCAGGAGTGCTGAGATACGACGATAACATTAACGTGGGGACTGAAATTGTTATTATGTCGACTAAGGGCGAAGCCATTGCAGTAGCTATTGCTCAAATGAGCACAGCTTAAATTGGATCCTGCGATCACGGTGTTGTTTCAAAGACAAAGAGAGTCATCATGGACCGTGAGACTTATCCTAGGAAGTGGAAAGAGGGTCCACGTGCCAAGAGAAAACAGGAGTTGATAAAAACAGGTCAGCTTGAAAAGAACGGCAAGCCTAACACCGAAACACCTCAGGATTGGTTGGTGTACTACAACAACGAGAAGGATAACAACTTAGTGGCTAAGTGATAGGCACCCAGATATAACTAATTATCATTAATATTACCTATTAGATCAGCTGTCATTTTTACACTCATTGTCATTGGCATTATAGACAAGTTTATCTTCTTATTTGAACATTTGCTCGAGATATAAGCGGAATGCAAATACATAATAGCTTCCTTTTCCGTATAAATCTTATAAAGTAGCATAGATAGCATATTATATGATAATCACTTTACTAATTCGAGAGACATTAGTTTGTACTCCAAGTCTTTTAGGTTGCAGTAGTTCAAAGGAGCCGGTTTACACTCATTTATTGTTTACAGCTTAGAAGCCCGCGTGAAATACTAAGGATCGTGGAAATTGTCCAATAGGAATCCGTTGAGCTGGAAGTAACTCATTGTGAAATCAAGTCTCTGGGCTTCAATTTGTGTTTTACCTGGCAACTATCCTTATAATCCACTATTTTTTTCACTCGCAAGTGACTGCCATATATTCTTGCATTATTCAACAGCGTAAGCCACTCCTTCCATGGCCAGCCGTTAGCTTCTCTGGAAGTTGATATCCACGAAATTGGTAAGCTTTTTATCTTTGCTGACAAATGGCACCCATTCTTTAATTTGTCTTAGATGAGTCTCATACCTCTTTTTATACTATTCGATGGAGTTAATATACTTCTGGCACTACGAACGATTATTAATAAATTCACTCCACCCCTCAATAGAAAACACATTCTCTCCAGCCAAACTCACTTCGAGGGCATGCAACTGACTCAGCATCTGTTTGACGACAATAAATCTTAGACCGAGGGTGTATCTCCCCGATTCGCTGACTTCAGGAAACATCTCACTGTATCTGCACAGGAAATGCATCCAGTGGATTTGATTGGCAAGCTGTTTTTATAGAGTGCAAGAACTGGCTGCATTGGGCTGGCGATGATGCAGAATCTTAGGCTTTGACCCGTAGCTCTAAATCATTTGCAGACTTCCTGATTCGGTGTTCTAGTTGGTACTAGTTATCTTTCGAAGTAGCACTGGATTGGCGTCTGTTATAATTCTGCTATAAAACGGATGAGCAGCAATCTCTCTCAGCGTAATTCTCTTTCTCTCGTCGGTAGTCAGACACTTCCTAACAAAGTCCTTCAAGTCATCAGCTAAATTTTTTAGCATTGATATGCTATTTTTATTAATTTCCTCGATAAGCTGCTTTTCGTTGGTACAGGTCCATGGTGCCTTTCCATGCAGGATTTCGTATATGATGACTCCAATCGACCATATGTCGTTCTTGACTGTGTAGACATTACCTTGCAGGGCTTAGGGACTCATATAAAGGGGCGAACCCACGTTTACGGTTTACTTTGGATTGGAAGTGGCTCGTTTTGCAAACCCAAAATCAGCAATTCGAATGCTCTTGTCTTTTAGGAGGATGTTGGCTGGTTTGAGATCACGATGCAAGAAGCCTCCCTCCGCAATAGCCATGAATCCCATGAGTATTTCCCTTATGAGGGGTAATGCTTCATCCTCTGCCAGTTTTTCTCTCTTTTTCAGCAAATTTTAAAGATCTCCCTCGTTGCAGAACTCAGTGATGATGTAGCAGTTATTGGCGGTACTGAAGATATCATGGCATTTCATGATATTTGGGTGATTCAGTTTCTTAAGGGCTTCTATTTCACCGTCCAGCATCTTTTTTTCTGGCTTGCCTTGGATGGCTCGGATGTCGATGACCTTCACTGCTACTTTCTCTTTGGTTTTGTCATTAGTGCCGCGGTAGACGACTGAGCTGAAACCTCGTCCTATGATGTCCTTGAGTCCGTAGGAGTAGTCCTCAATCTTCTTGCGTAGATCGTTGCTGGCGTATAGTGGGTGATTCATTCAAATTTGTGGAATTATATTATGCAATAACTGTCTCATGCATTAAAATTTAATATTCAAGTTTCATTTTTATAAATCCGATGAATTTTACTGCACCACTACGTTTGTATTTGCAATTATAATGATACCACAAATGGCACAAATTATTACAGTTCAAATGGTTAAATTTATGTGTTATATTTACAAAGATAAAATAATCATGACCTCGCTTCAGTCTGCACCGAAAGGACCACACTTTACTTTTAGAAGCTGCTCCAATGCTCCTCTTTTTAGGATTTGATGATCTTTCGCATTTTAGTGATGAGACCAGAGTAATCCATATCGAGTGATAACACCATTCCATCGAAGAACAGTACCACACAAATACAGAACAGCACTATGAAATATGTCTGCCCCGAAGTGTAAAACATCCAAGTTGTATCAAGCACATAGGGCGAAAAGTAATAGTTCGATATCCACATGTAAGCCACGTACAGACCCAAAGATAGCACCACTATAATAAAAAGAAAAAGGAAAGACCAGAATTTAGTGTGAGTTGACAGTTTGAAAGTCACCACCATCATCACAGATGTGAATCTAAATCAAGAGATAAGTACATTGTTAGACTGGCAATCCATACGTCGGTACTGTAGCCTGAAGAACTGAGAGAGGCAGAGCTGAAGATGTAAATACTAAAGAAAGTGATGATGCAGGCCTATACTACACCTTATAATATCCAGAAAAAGAAGTTGCGATAGTTGAATATGGTATTCTCCTGACCCACAAAGTATATTTTTGGGAAGAGCCGATAGAGATACTTATTAATCTCATGGTTTTTGGGAATATATTGCTTATATGCTGTCTCTAATTGATGTGCTGGAATCCTTTCTAGGGTGGAGTCGCCATTACCCTTAAATCCTTTTTCAGTTGGCTTTGTTTCTTGTATATAGTAAACGTCCTGCTCAAGTATAGCTCTAGCAACAAGAGGCAGTGAAGTAAACACGAGATTGTACATGGCAATGTAATAATCATCGAAGACGGTCTGCCCCGAAAACCCGCAGTAGAAGGCGAAAATGAACTGAGGAATCGTAAAGATCATGTTCTTATAGAAGAAGTAGAGGATCATCTCAGAAATACGCATGTAGTTCCATCGGCCATGTACCAGCAACAACCGCCATAGCATACGAAACTACGGCAAAGCATAATCACTTGCCTGCACTGCACCCATGCCCTATTCGCCGAATAGACCAATTCCAATGTGGGCTGTTTTTATCATTGGCACGTCATTCGCTCCATCGCCTATTGATAAAGTAATTTTGTTTAACCTTTTACGAACTGCAGAAACAACATCTGCCTTTTGACTGGGTAATAGTCTGCAGCATACTACTGACTCGCAGTGTTCAGTAACTTTAATAAACTCCGCTGCTGCCTCTTCGTTATCGATGATAGGTGTGATATGACTGCCTTCGATCATAAAGCAAATCTTTTTATTGTCTTCCAGTAGCGAATCAGCTCTTCTCTTCATATTTTTGAGATAGAGCAAGATGGAATTAGAATCATGCTTATCCCAATTGTATTTCAGTACTCTGAAATGAGGCTGGATTAGGTTACAACTCTTGGCAATATTTTACGCTGTCTCCATCTTATCGCCTGTTAGCATCCATATTTTTATGTCTAAGTTAAAGGGTAGATACTTGCTCGGATGAGGTCTCTGATAGTTTCAGGGACTTCATCTTGCAGTCTGTCTAAGACAGCTGTCGCTCCCAAAAGATAGATATTTTGTTAAAGATTAAAAACCAAATTATTAAATCCTTCATCCCTGCCGACTAGTGGTAATTATTGAACTTTGTTTTTAAATTCGCTATACTCCTTGTCGGAAATTAAACGCATACCGATCAGAAGAGTACGCAGTCCTATCCGTGAAAACATTTCAAGCTCATCCTTGAGGATGAGAGTCTGGTCATTTGCAAGCTTACTGTTAATGACATTGTCTGCCCCTTTAATGTATAGCTTGATGTATCCTCCATCTCTCACCACAACAGACATCCTCTTACGATCCGAATTAAAGGGAAATGTTTACAGCAGCTAGAATTGCTTAAACTAGCCATTAATGGAAATCTGAGTGCTATCTTGGGTTGATTTTAAAAACTAGTATCCCATGGCCCGAGCTGCCTCGACAAGAGTGATTTCATCGGGAGAAGGTCCTTGAAACTTGCTATGCCCATCTTTATCCTTCTGCACGACCACTTCGTGGGCAATGGTGAGAGCTATGAGGTATTAATGTGCCAGCTCTTTCATGTTTTGAAACTTTATCATTTGTTATTTCTCACCATCCTTCACACTTATCGGTTTGTAATCTTTTTCATTGTTCGGTTTACCATTGACTCTCATCATACTCTCGAGATCTCTATCGTGGAAGCCTTTTTATGCCTGTGGTGGGAGATTAGGATCATTTCTAATTAGTCCCTTATCTCCATAAATCTGTTATCCGATAACAGCAATTTTGAATTCCATCCGGTTGGTGGTGAGAGTTCCAGTTTTATCAGTGAAAATATACTAAATTTGTCCCAGTTCCTCGTTGAGGGATGCAGATCTTACCATAGCTCCCTTGTCTCTAAGTGCGCTGTGCATGAACTTGTCCCTATCGATAAAATAGGACTGCGACATTTTTACGATTTAAAGTGACACAATCAGCGAAATGGGTATCATGGTGTTAATGAGCACAAAATAGGTGCAAAACATTAGAGCAGCATCACCAGCAGTGGTATAGGTGGACCAATCGATGTAGTAATCTGTGCCTTTGTACTTATAAATGATGACTGCGTCTAGAATGGCCACAATGATGCAGAGAACAACCTGCGTCAATAGGATGAACACCAAAATCAAGTTGACTTTAATTTCAACCTGCGACATCTTTGATGATTCCGATTCAGAGTTTTTCATTATTTTAGTATTACGGCCAGTGTAAATGCAAAGACCGTAAATCCATTAGGTGTTCTTGAGGCGAGTCCCGCGATACAGCAGCTGCTTATCACGGCTAAAATTGATCTTTTGAGACTGGCCAAATACAACTGCCGATTCGAAATTGTGCAATTATTTATCGGGAATTATTCCCTCCCATCGACCAGTAAATCCAGAGATCATCTCATTCGTATTGTAGGCTTGAGTGGCTGGATAGGCATTTCTTGGTTTCAGGTTTTTTTAACCGTCCAGACTAGCGGTTTCAATAAAAGCACTGCCCTCTGCTGAGGAAGCTAGTAAAATTAGGTCAACAGGAAAGAGCTCTTCCTCTAGGACTTTGCAAATATCGCCGATAATCACTCCGCTCCACTCGATTTATTATTATATACCACCGCGGATCACGATGCAT
>Ga0302188_10003215_pt1 | contig 11458 bp, 9 predicted proteins | sample II_Bog_E2_1_FD_198783 | JGI IMG/M metagenome (GOLD analysis project Ga0302188, IMG submission 198783) | Peat permafrost microbial communities from Stordalen Mire near Abisko, Sweden - II_Bog_E2_1 | ecosystem: Environmental > Terrestrial > Soil > Wetlands > Peat | place: Sweden: Abisko, Stordalen... | reverse complement strand
GGATTGAGTTTGGGATGCTGCAGGCGATCGGGGAAGGGGTCGATCTGCTTGAAAAATTCGACTCGCCACTTCCAGTTGCCGACGTTCTCTCGTGCTGGCGAAATGGATCGGTCATCCGATCATGGTTGGTCGACCTGATGCACGAGGCGTACCTATCTCAAGACGGACTGGAATCGGTTCCCGCCTATATCGAAGACACGGGCGAAGTGAATTGGCTCGTGGGTGACGCGATGCGCATGGAGGTTCCTATCCCAGTGATAGCCCAATCTGTTATGCAGCTCTTCGCCTCGAGAGACGGCAGGAAGGACTGGGCGAAGGCGATTGCCATGATGCGCCATGGTTTCGGCGGTCATCCTTATGGTCCGAACGAGTCCATTCAGCACGAACGGGTTACGAGTCGGGTTGGCGATATCTATCGTCCTTCAACGACACCTGAGTAGCCTGTGACTAGAGATCATTTACTGTCGATACTGAAGGCGGACGTTGTGGAGGCGGGACCTGCACTGCTGGGTGCAACCCTTGTCCGAGGGAATATGCGGGCTCGAATTGTGGAGGTCGAGGCATATCGCAGCGATGACCCTGCCTGCCACGCATTTAAGGGTCGAACGACAAGGACCGAAGTGATGTTTGGTCCACCTGGATTTGCGTATGTGTACTTCAACTACGGCGTGCACTGGATGCTGAATATTGTTGCCCACGAGCCCGGCGATCCGGCTGCCCTCCTCATACGCGCCGCCGAACCACTGGCCGGATTGGACGAGATGCGAATGAATCGCCCCGGAACAAAGGACCAGGGATTACTCTCCGGGCCCGGAAAACTCGCAATGGCTTTTGGAATTACAGGAGCGGACAACGGGCGGAATCTCTTACCGGAAACACCAAGCGGCATGTTCCTTATTCCGCCCGACGAACCGGTCGCCCATGTGCGGTCCGGTCTCCGTGTGGGGATAGCCCAAGGCAAATGGCATGAAGTACCGTGGCGGTTTGTCGATGGGAATGCCGCGCACTGGCTTTCTCGACCGATCTAACGAGCAATCCACACTTAGAAATGCTTTGCGGCTTCCCAAGCGCTGGTCTGCCAGTTATCGACCATATCGTCTTGAGGAACCCAATTGGGCAGATCGACAATGAGGTCTGCTGCCAAGCCGATGGCGTAGGGCTCATACATCTCCCGTGCAGCTTTGAACCGCTCGTCCGTCTCGGAAGACACGATCATAGAATGGTTGTATTCGCGTAACGTTGCACGTATGTACTCTAATTCTGCGGGCGATATACGGCTCGGCGCATCGGTTACAGGCGTTGCGTCCAAAACGTAGGACAGGTCTACCATCAGGTGGCGGCCCATCACAAAGGTGGCTTTTGCCTGGAATCGTAACTGGCGGCTAGTCTGATCGTCGCCAGTTGAAAATCCTATGATGAGCACGCAAGCATCCATTACTGCGGTGAGCGATCGTAGCCATGACTGGTCGTCGTGTTGGGATCGGTAATACGCAAGGATTGGATAACTGAGATAGCTTTCGAGCAACTGTGCGGAGAAGTCTTCCCACTCCTTTAGCAATGGAATGAGCGCGTCCAAAACTCCTGCTTGGGCATGTCGCCGAATCAGCTCAAGTGCTGAAGGTTCGGAGCCGGCTTTGCTGTCCAGCTTCAACATCGTCGCCTCACGACGTGAAAACGCGCCATAAATCACCGGCACGTATCCAATCACAAGGGCTAAAAACCCAAACCCAAGTCCTGCCTCAAGAATGGCCAATGCTCTTCCTGCCCCATGGAGGGGCACGACATCCCCGTATCCGAGCGTAAAGAAAGTCACGCCGCTAAAGTAAAGGTAGCTGACAAAATTCCCCGTCTCCGTCGAGTTGTTCAACGGCGTTCTTACTCCCCAATGAACGAGGGTGAATCCGATGATCATCAGCATCGCCCAAGCCGTGATGAGCGAAAGAAAATTTAGAGGAGCAAAGGCGACCAAAAGCGCCTGACGCATCGACGATTTCTTTGGCAACCGACCGGTTGCGGAGTAAAAAACGGAACTAAAATAATAGAAGATCGTCCGCAGCCGAATTGAGCGCTGCACAGTCCTAGGCAACACGACGGATTCGAACGCATCAAGTAGCGATACGACGACTAAGAAGGCTCCAAGAATTACCGCTGGGACGCTCATTTAAATAGATAGAGGAGGCTACCGCTATTTGGCATTATGGTGTTGAAACGGTTCCTTGTCAGCAACATCTGGCGCATGCTCGTCTCTATGTCCAAGTCTTAATATACGTGCGGTTCTTGTCGATTTACCGAAGTTTGCAATCAAGATACATCCATCCGTCAAATGCGCGCGAAAGGTTCAAATCCAGATCGGTCCCAAGATGGGAACTTGAAATGAGGGACGACAGGCGCACGGAGATACGTATTAGGGTCTCTTAGATTGCAGCACCTTTAGTATTCGCGTGTTATTACGGCTCAGCGCCCAATCTTCGGCAGTTCTATTTTTTGCGTCGCGCAAGGTGGAGTCAGCGCCCGCTTGGAGCAAAGCCTCTGCAACCGCTCCGGAGTCATCTTTTTGGCGTGCGCACCAAATTAAGGGCGTAGCTCCCAAGTGGTCAGACCCGGGACGAGTGACCCTTTCGTTGACTCTGGCGCCTGAAGCGATAAGAATCCGCACGATATCTGGATGACGTTCGCTTGCCCAGTGAAGAGGTGTCCCCCCAATCCAGTTGATTTCGTGGGCATTCGGGTCCGCCCCATGATCGAGCAGTAGCCGGACAATCTCAATGAATCCGTTATGGGAGGGCCAATGCAAGGGCGTGTCTCCAATCCAACCCCTCTGATGAACGGCCAACGGATCGCGCTCGATATGGGATCGGACAAGATCAATCCAGCCCTGCCGGGCGGCTAAATTGCACGTCACTCCGAGTTGAAGGGTCCCCCCTGCTTTTTCAGGGATCTCCTTGAGGAAATAGTCGACAACGTTCGACTTTCCCTCTCAAGCCGCAACCATGACCGCCGGATAGGAATCGAGCGGGTGAGAGTAGACTTCGGCCCCAAGCTCGACCAATAGTTTGACAATCTCCAAGTGCCCGTATTTCGCGGCACAGTGAATCGTACTGCCTTCATCCGAGAATCTGGAATTGTCCTCAGTTGCCTGCAGGTTTTTGACGTTCACATGCTCTGGGTGGGTTCTAAAGTAGTCCTCAATGAGGTGAAAGTCGCCCGAGCGAATTGCCGCAAACAATCGGCTATTCTCCATTCCGAGAGTATAGCCACTCGAGTCGCGGAGAATTCGCCGAAGTGCGAAAGAACCTTGCAACCTCAAGGTCAGCTGCCACTTAACACAAAGACTCGTGTGGACTGCTGCCATCCACCGCATTCATCCTAAAATCGACAAGTCGAGGGTCAAAGCGGAAAGAGGACAAGCGACATGAGGCGGCAAATAAGACTCATGGGCTATTACAAGAGGTCCAAGGTCCCTCCTGCAACAGCCCCAAAAGTTGTATTGATCGACTTGAGCTCTTCGCCCCGCCGTGGTTTAGTTCTCGGTAGTCGCTGGACTATCTGACTGGCGAACGTTCACCTTGATGGACTTCGGCTTCTCTTCTGGAACTCGCGGAAGTGAAATGGTAACGATACCATTCTTGAACTGGGCATCGACTTTATCAAAGTCAAGACCGTCCGGCAAGCGGACCGACCGAGAGAAAGCACCGTAACTCACTTCACGTCGATACACCTTTTCATCCTTCGACTCGTTCTCACGGCTGATTTCTCCGCGAATCGTTAGAACGTTCTTCTCGATTTGGATTTCGAGTTCGTTTGGTTCGACACCAGGCACAGCTGCGCGAATCTTGAGAGTGCCGTCCTGTTCCAAGATGTCTAGCGGCAAAGTGCCGACCGGAGTACCGTTCGGGCGGACCGGTGTTCCGAACAGATGATCGAAAATCTCTTCCATGTTTCGAGCTTCTTGGCTCGGGTTCAAATTGACTAAGGTTCTTAACATCGTTTCCTCCAAGTGTCTGATTGTTTGCTATCAGTATCTATATATAACGTGAGCGCTAGACTATCAAGTTTCAGTTTTTGACGACTTTTTTTAGTTTTTTTTGCGCGAGTCATCCGTCGGTCGAGGCGTTTGCTCGTGAGTCTCTTCCTGTCCTCGAAAGTACATTGCCCCACATGTTCCGACGCGATCTCGGATTTATTCGGAATGGGAAGCGGATCTGTACGCCGCAATCACAAGCTTGTTCGAGATACCGATACGAAGTGGACTCGGTAGTCACACAAATCCGTTACCTACTAATTGCGACTAGGAAGTTGGTGGCCCACCTTCTAGACTCTTTGTATCGGTGGTTCGAGTAGGTCGAATTGAACAGCCCTCTCCCTGTTCATCAGACTAGACTCGGCCATCGTTGTTTTTGGGGGTCGTTGCAGGAAACCCAGCATTCATCGCGAAACCAATGGGATCATGTCCAATCAGGCAGAAATTGTCGCGATGTATCCCGTTAAGCCCCTGAAGGGGCAGAAAGCACTCGTTACGGGTGCCAATTCAGGCATCGGTGAGGCGGTGGCACGCCATCTGGCTGCCGCGGGAGCCGCCGTTGCGGTCAATTACATCGTTAATCCAGAAGCCGCTCAAGCAGTTGTCGACGACATCGTTGCCAACGGTGGAGAAGCGATGATCACCAAAGCAAATGTAAGTTCTGAAGCGGACGTTGTGGCCATGTTCCAAGAAGTAATCGCGCAGTTTGGGACGCTCGATATCGTTGTGAACAACGCTGGACTCCAAAGAGACGCACCGTTGACTGAGATGACAATCGATCAATGGAACCTGGTAATCGGTGTCAACCTCACCGGACAGTTTTTGTGCGCCAGGGAGGCGGTCAAGGAGTATTTACGCCGCGGCCCCAACCTCGATGTTTCGGTGGCATTAGGCAAGATCATTCACGTGAGCAGCGTCCACGAAGTGATCCCGTGGGCTACTCATGTGAATTACGCGGCTTCGAAGGGCGGCGTCAACATGCTCATGAAGTCGATCGCCCAAGAGGTCGGGAAACACAAGATACGAGTGAATTCGATATCTCCCGGCGCGATTCGGACTCCAATCAATACAGCGGCGTGGGAGACCCCCGAAGCGCTTGCAAAACTCCTTGATCTTATTCCGTACGACCGAATCGGCGAGGGTGACGACATCGGCAAAGCTGCCGTATGGCTCGCATCCGATGCAAGCGACTACGTTACAGGTACGGCGCTCTATGTCGATGGCGGAATGACGCTCTACGAAGGATTTGCCACGAACGGCTGAGGCCCGGGGCCGGGCAGTTTATGAATTTGTGTTAGGTTTCTTGATAAGTCAATACTTGACCGGTAGATTACTTGGTAAAGAGAAAATCGCCTAATCGCCTAATCGCCTAATCGCCTAATCGCTGAGTCCCAAAACCATGAGTGAAGAACTTCGTTTGTTGGAAAATGCGCCGATCGGTTCCAAGTGGCACCGATGGGGGCCTTATCTTAGCGAGAGGCAATGGGGAACCGTGCGGGAGGACTATTCTCCGGACGGAACCGCTTGGGACTACTTCCCACACGACCACGCACGATCGCGAGCCTACCGTTGGGGTGACGACGGACTCTTGGGAATATGCGATCGTCATGGGATCCTTAATTGCGCGGTGGCACTGTGGAATGGTAAGGATCCGATTCTCAAAGAGCGCCTCTTTGGTTTGACCAACAGTCAAGGCAACCATGGCGAAGACGTTAAAGAATACTACTGGTTCCTGGACAACACGCCTACGCATTCTTATATGAAGGCGTTATACAAGTACCCGCAAGCCGCTTATCCCTATGAAGAACTCATCCAGAGAAACGCGGCCGCGACTAAGGCCGATCCTGAGTTCGAGTTGTATGACACAGGCATTTTCGATGAGTCGAAGTATTTCGATGTGTTCGTGGAATATGCCAAGGCTTCCCCGAACGAGATACTAGGACGGATCACCGTCTTCAATCGAGGGTCTGACGATGCCCCAATTTGGGTCCTACCGACGATCTGGTATCGGAACACTTGGTCATGGAAACCGGGAGCCTTACGACCGGGGATGTCTAGAAACAATGACAACTGCATTACCGTCGACCATCCCCGATACGACGATATGTGGTTTTCGGTGGACGATGGGGCTGATATCGTCTTTACCGAGAACGACTCGAATCTACAGAGGTTGTTCGGTGTCCCGAATCAATCGCCTTACGTCAAGGACAGCTTTCACCGCTATCTCGTCGACGGAGAATCGGGAACCGTGAACCCCGCGAAGGCAGGCACGAAGGCGGCAGCGATTTTTCACACCGTCGTCCCGGCAGGTAAATCTGTAACCTATCGGTTCATGCTCTCCGATTCCAAAAAAGCGCTGCCGAAGGACTTCGCAAAGACCTTCGACAATCGCATCAAAGAAGCCGACGAGTTCTATGAAAAGGTCGCGCCGGATCTAGCACCAGACGTACGTGCGGTACAACGGCAGGCATTTGCAGGAATGCTCTGGAGCAAGCAGTATTACCACTACGATGTGGCCACGTGGCTTTCCGGTGATCCTTACCAACCGAAGCCACCAAGTAGCCGGATTCGTAATGCGACCTGGAAGCACTTCCATTCGTCGGAAGTACTCTCGATGCCTGACACCTGGGAATACCCGTGGTTTGCTTCGTGGGATCTCGCGTTCCACACGATACCGTTTGCGCTTATCGACCCCAAGTTTGCCAAGAACCAACTGATCCTACTGCTGCGTGAGTGGTACCAGCATCCCAATGGACAAGTTCCCGCTTACGAATGGTCGTTCAGCGACGTAAACCCTCCCGTGCATGCTTGGGCTGCTTGGCGTATCTACACAATTGAGCGCAAGCAAACAGGAGCGGGAGACATTGAGTTTCTCCAGCGTGCCTTCCACAAGCTCTTGTTGAATTTCACCTGGTGGGTCAATCGAAAGGACGAATTTGGGAACAACGTGTTTGAAGGCGGGTTCTTGGGGCTCGACAATATCGGAGTGTTTGACCGGAACAGCGAGTTGCCAGACGGTTACAAGTTGGAACAATCGGACGGTACAAGTTGGATGGCCCTGTTCTGCCTCAACATGCTCGAAATTTCCCTTGAGTTGGCGTCGCATGACCGGGCCTACGAGGATGTCGCCTCAAAGTTCTTCGAGCACTTCATGTACGTGGCTACGGCAATGAATTCCCGAGGAGAAGACGGAGTCGAATTATGGGATGAAACAGATGGATTCTACTACGATGTGCTACGGCATGGACCGAGTGACAGCGAGCGGATCAAGGTGCGCACAGTCGTCGGTCTAATTCCGCTGTTTGCGGTGACCGTTCTCGACCCGACCGTACTGGAAATGTTTCCCGGCTTCAGAAGGCGTATGCAGTGGTTCTTAGACAACCGTCCCGACCTAACCAAGAACGTCGCCAGTATGCAGAGACCCGGCCAAGGGGAGCGATTCATACTGACCACCGTGCGAAGAGATCGGCTCGAACGCGTCCTCCAGCGATTCTTGCATCCGGATGAGTTCCTTGCCGATCACGGACTTCGGGGGGTTTCCAAGTACCACGCCGACCATCCCTACTCGGTAACGATCAGTGGACAGACATTCTGCATCGATTACGAGCCGGCCGAATCGACAACCGGTTCGTTCGGCGGAAACTCAAACTGGCGAGGTCCCATTTGGTTCCCGCTGAACTACTTGATGATCGAGTCGCTTCAAAAATACGATTTTTACTATGGAGATACGCTCAAGGTTCCAATGCCTTCTCCCGATGGCGCCAAGATCAGTCTGGGCGATGTCGCTGCTCAGCTTGAGCAACGATTACTAACCCTTTTCGTTCCCGATAAAGCTGGGAACCGAGCATTTAACGGTGGCAACGAGCGCTTCGACAAGGATCCTTACTGGAAAGACCTGATTCAATTCAATGAGTATTTTTGCGGAAATTCCGGGAAGGGTCTTGGCGCAAGCCACCAAACCGGTTGGACTGGGATAATCGCGAAAATCATCCAGCAGTTGTACGTAACCAACACGTAGCTCGAACCTACCAGTTGTCGACTAGAAGCTGAGATGTCCTGAACGATAGCGCCATGATTGTGAGGACCGGGTTGAATCCGCCGTTGGTCACATGTACCGAGCTGTCCGCGATAAAGAGATTGTCGTGCCCATGGACTCGGCAGTTCTCGTTAACTACCGATTCGCCGACGGACGATCCCATCCGGCAAGTGCCGGCTTGATGCTGACCTGCACTCAGGTGAAGTCCTGGCTCGCCATGGTAGACACGTGTGGCTCCCGCCGCATTCAACCACTCCTTGGCCCGACCTAACATATACTTGGTTGTTCTTACTGTTTCCGTATGCGTAGTACCAGACAAACTCGCCACCGGGACGCCCCAATTGTCCCTTACCGACCGCGAGACGGCGACCCGGCAGTCTGGGGATGGAATCTCATGGATTGGTCCCGAGATTTGTATGAAACGGCGATATGTCTCACGCATCCAGTCCTTGTGGTTCTTTCCCCAGGCTGGGACATCGGGCGGCCTGAATCCTTTCGCGTAAGAAAGGGGCAACGCGATGAAGTCATCGGACAGCATAGCTCCACCAATGATTCCGTCGTTGCCATGGTTGAATTCGAGAGTCGAGATGGAAACGCCTGGACCCTCGCCGTCCCAAATCGGATCTGGCATGACTCCGGCAACAACGGCATAGTAGTGGCCCTGAAGATTGCGCCCAACCAGCGGACCGCCAATCCTGGAATTTATGAGCAGCCTGGCAGTTTCGATGGCCCCGCCCGCCAGAACAACTACGTCAGCTGAGGCATAACAGAGTTGTCCATCTGCATTGATGTACTGGACGCCGCCGACCATGCCGCCGGTTGACTTTACTAGCTTCGTCACAAACGCCTGAGTTTCGACGGCGCACTTTCCGGTTGCCACCGCTCGCGGGATCACTGTATTCTGGGTTCCGTTCTTCGCGTTTACGGGACAGGCAAACCCAACACAATGTTGGCACTTTGCACATGCGTCGCGGCCTCCGTAGGGAACCGAGTTGATCAACATAGGTGGGGTCTGATAAGTCCATCCCAGCTTTTGTAGGCCCTTCTCAAGCGCTCTTCCTTTGGTCGTTCGTGGAAGCGGTGGCATTGGATATTCACGACGCCGTGGCATCTGAGGCGCAGGGTCGTCGCCGGAAACCCCAAGCTCCCATTCAGCACGTTCGTAAAAGGGCGAGAGATCGTCGTAGGAAATGGGCCAATCGGACAACGAACTCCCATTTGGAACTCCGTACGTGCTTGCCATTTTGAAATCGAGGGGATGGAAGCGCCATGCCTGAGCGCCGTAAACTAAAGTTCCGCTGCCAACGCAGCTAGCATTGTTTTGATATCCGCCTTGGTTGGGCCTATACCGACGGCCGTTTAAGAGACGGGGATTTCCGACTAAATCCGGTCCGGTTCCATGGCCGTATTGGGATAAGCGATGGTTGCGAAGGTGATCCCGAGGAATGGTTTCGAACGATAGCCATCGTCCCCGTTCAAGCAGAAGAACGGACTTTGCTGCTTCGGCTAAGACACATGCCGCGATGCCACCACCTGCCCCGGCGCCAACTACGATGGCATCGTATTTCAATTTCTCACCTCGAAGCCAATCATCTTCCACGCGATGCAACCCAGGTTTCCGCCATTCTCCGGGTCACTGTAATAGCCTTCTACTGTTTGTCTCGCGAGCGTTTCGATGAAAGATCGTGTCTTCCTGCGTCTTTCCAGGCGATACAGCACTTGGTCCTGATCCTCGACTGGCATTTCGCTGAAGGGTTGTCCAATGCTCATAGCAGCTTCTTCAATGGAGTCCAACCCACGTTTATAGAATTCAACCTGGGATTCAAGCACGATCAAGCGAAGAAGGAAGTCTACGCAGCCAGCCTGTGAGCCACTTGGATAATCGTCGGCTGGGACCATTCGGTCGACTGCCGAATGGAGGGTGCGTAGTTGTTTATCGTTAAGGTGTGACTGGGCCATGGCTGGTGAGGGAGGCTATCCGGTGAAAAACTCCTTGAATGAGCAGAGGTGCTGGATAAGAGGAAAAAGGGTGCGATCCAGCGGAATTCCTACCTGGAGGATCATCGACAGCAAGCCGGTTTTCATGGGTGGAGAATCAAGCGGAGAAGCGATCGAATGTGGTTGTTAGCATCTTCCATCGGCTTCTTCTACCTGGATAGAGCCGAATGCGGTAGGGCTCAACCTTGTGACAGGGTATTATTCTCCGTTGCTGGTGGGCCTGTAGCTCAGTGGTAGAGCATCGGCCTTTTAAGCCGTTGGCCGCGGGTTCGAGCCCCGCCGGGCCCACCAGCAAGTTTAGAGGCGGACCTACTCCCCCCTCCGATCCGGGTAAGCGCTGATTTCGATGCCCTCAAGCGTTTCAACCCCTTTGACTGGCCTTAAGCATACGGTTATGTCGTTTGAATGGTCATCCCAATTGAGCCAATTCTCGGGCAAGTAATACTCTCTTTGAGGACCTTTCTGCCAGATCCGTCCCAAAAGGTGGCCGTTGAGGTAGATAAAGCCGTTGCCCACCGCGCTGATTAAGAGCCGCCTGGTTGCTTCATCCTTTCTCTTTTCTGGAAGTTGGAAACTCACTTTGTACCAACTCATGAGGTGCCCTGAACTGACACCGGTTGAAGGAGCGTCCTCGGCAGAGACCTTCCGTCGGATAGCATTGGCGCCGTCGAGCCAAATCGTATCCCAATCGTTGGCCGTATCCGTTCGCCAAAACCACTGAGAACGAACTCCCTCGAGTTGGGGTGTCCACTGCCAATTCAGCTTGATGCTTGACGTCGGGTTGGCGAGCAAGTGAACGGGTTTTGTTAGTCCACCGACCCCTTCCCGGTTTTGGACGATGACTGCAATCGTGTTGCTGCCAACTCGCACGAATGGCTTAATGTCGAATATCGCTGCGGTATCCCACCGATGGTGTTCGCCGACTTTTTTCCCATTGACATAGACCCAACCATCATCGTCGATGCTTCCAAACTCCAATAGGGTTTGTCCGGCATCGATTGCGGCTTGATTAATGTCCACGACGGTCCGGTAAACCGCAGTGGAACCGTAACCGTCTAATTCAGGGGCCCCCGCTCCATTGGCGATGCTAACCTGCCGAAAATCTGCCGAACTGTAGGTGTCCGCGACTTCGGCCGAAACGTCAGGCGAAGCAACCTTCTTGATCCACCAAGAGTTCAATTGAGTCGTCGGAATTGGACTCGTAACCAATCGGAGATCCTCCAGACCTCGAGGCGCATCCATAGCGCCACCATTTACGAAGCCCGCGTTTTCAAGGAGAACTTGAATCTGGTTATCGGTAGGTTTGAGACCGAGCACCGTATAAAGCGTGGCGCCCATTCGGGAGCCATTACTCGGGATCAGCCGGCCATTCACTCGTACGATCGCTTCCTGGTGGTCGAAAG
>Ga0302188_10003207_pt1 | contig 11480 bp, 10 predicted proteins | sample II_Bog_E2_1_FD_198783 | JGI IMG/M metagenome (GOLD analysis project Ga0302188, IMG submission 198783) | Peat permafrost microbial communities from Stordalen Mire near Abisko, Sweden - II_Bog_E2_1 | ecosystem: Environmental > Terrestrial > Soil > Wetlands > Peat | place: Sweden: Abisko... | reverse complement strand
CGCTCCGACTCGAACCTGCCCACCTACATCGTCTCGCTCGACGACCAGGGAGTTGGCCGCTATATCGAGTTCTCTCCGGGCAACGGCCCCGCCGAGCGCCCGGGGGAGCCCATCACCGTGGGCCCAGCGACGCTCCAGATCCTGCGCAACGCCCGCTCCTCTGTCGCTCCCGATCACTGCCAGTCGCGCCGCAAGGGCATCGCCAGCATCGGCAGGATGACACTGACCATCTACGCAAACGACGAGACCGTGCAGTGTGTCTTCGAATACTCCGACGAGGAATCGCTGAATGCTGCGGCCGCTGCCTTCGAGTCCATCGCCGAGACCATGCGATATGGCGAGCGACTGCAACACGAGCTGCGTTATGACCGCCTCGGTCTCGATGCTGAGATCGACTCGCTCATCTCAGAAAGCAAGGATGGTCGTGTCATCGAAGTGCAGAACATCGCCTCAGTCCTGCAATCCATCGTGGACGACGACCGCGTGATGGAACGCGTGCGCCGCAAGGCCGCGCGGCTGCTTCAGGACGCCGCGCCCGCACCCCCACCCAATCCCCTGTAGAGCACGGCCATCGCCTCCAGCGGGACGGCCTCCGAACGCACCTGCGCTGCCAGCCCCTGCGGCCACGCCGCCGCGATCTGCTCCGTGCTGTAGCCTGCCGCGCGCAGGTTGTTGGCCAGCGTCTTGCGCTTCTGCGCAAAGCTGGCGCGCAGAAGCCGGTTGAAGCCTTCAAAGTCCACGCCGAGCTCCCCAAAGCGCGGCGCGAACTCCATCCGCAGCACCGTCGAGTACACCTCCGGCGGCGGCGAAAACGCACTCGGCGGCAGCGTGAACAGGTTCGTCACGCGCGCGTGCATCTGCGTCGCCGCGGAGAGCGCGCCGTACTCGCTCGCCCCCGGCGCCGCGGCGATGCGCTCGGCCACTTCGCGCTGCATCATCAGGACTGCCCGCGCCACCACGCCGGCTCGCGCCGCCGCAAACAGCCGCAGCAGGATCTCTGACGTGATGTAGTAGGGCAGATTCCCCACCACATCCAGCGACGCCGCTCGGTCCAGCATCGTGGCAAAATCAGTGGCCAACACATCCGCGTGGTGAACGGTCACGTGGGAGTCGTTGCGAAAGCGAAACTCCAGCTCCCGCGCCAGCGCTGGATCAAACTCAATGCAGTGCAGCCGCGCCACGCGCGCCGCCAGCAGCGCCGTGATGGCCCCATGCCCAGGCCCGATCTCCACCACTGTGCGCTCGCGCGCATCGCCCAGCGCCTCGGCGATGCGAATGCAGGCGTTCTCATCCACCAGGAAGTTCTGCCCGAGCTTCGGCTTCTTCGCACCGCTCATTCCCCGGAGACTATCAGAGGCGCTAGAAGTAAAACCGCTCGTCGGCCCAATCGAACGGAGCGCTCGCAAGCCTGCCGCGCAGCAACCAGACTCCCCGGTGCCGCTCGAAGGGCATGGCATAGGGGTCGGTGATGCCACCGATCCATTCAACTTCCCTGTACTTCGTCTCCAGTTGTGCGCGTGAGTCGCCGACGACGGCGATGACTACATTCGCATCGCAGCCGTGCGTGCCCCACATCCAGTAGCTGTTCTGGCCGCTGATCGCAGGGGGCAGCCCCGGCTGCTTGCGCGGCCCGAGGAAGTCGATCGCTCCTGCCAGCCCATAGTCTTTGCCGAAGATGCAGACCCTCTGTTGCTCCTGCGGTGTCAGCGAGCGGTAGGCCTTCACCACGGCGTCCACCTCCTCGTCCCATCCGAAACGGTCGGCGAAGAACTGCGGCAATGGGCCGCTCTCGGAGGTCTCGGATTGCGTGGTCCGCAAATGCATCGCTGTTGTATACCGCACCCATGTCGCGGGCCGCAGCACCGGCGAGGCCATCGGCAGAATCAGCAAGTTCATCGCCAGTAGAACGCCCTCCAGCACTGGGAACGCCACCACGCGTTCGTCGATCACCCGCCGCGAAAGCGCAAACCGCCGCTCCCACGCAATGCCACCTGCGGCAAACAATGCCGGATACACGCCTTCCAGGTAGTAGTCCTTTGCGTGCATCGCATTCATCAGAACGTAGAAGGCGAGATAGGTGACTCCCAGCCATCGGCCATCTCGGATGGATTTCGCCCGCAGCAGCGCGACCAGTCCCGCGATCCAGACCAGCGCGTTGAACGGCCCCAGCATCGCAAACTGCGCCAGAAAGAAATGTAGCGGACTCAGCACCGTATTCTTTCCTGCATCGCGCCCGTTGCGCAGGAACTCCAGCGTCGGCCAGTGGTGGTGAATCTGCCATAGCACGTTCGGCAGCGCGATCAGCACCATCAGCGCAATGCCCGCCGCCGCCCAGCGCGACCACAGGATGCGCCGCGAGCTCGTGCATAACAACCCGAGGCCCACGGCGATCAGAAAGAATGCCATCGATGGCTTGTTCAGCAGCCCCACACCCGCCGACACCCCAAACACGGTCCACCACAGCCGCTCGGAGGAGCCGCGCATCAGCGTCAGCAGCGACAGCGCGCACAACATCCAGAACACGGCCTCATACGAATTCATCGAGAGAAAGCCGTCCGCCCCGATGTACTGCGGCGTGAGCAGCACCGCGAACATCGCCAGCGACTGCGCCGGACGATACCCGCCCATCGCCCACGCCAGCAGCCCTGTCAGGAAGACCGTCGCCGCCCCCGCCACCGCCGACAGCACCCTTATCCCAAACACGGAGTCGCCAAATAACAGCTCTCCCACTCGCGCCTGCACAGCGACCATGGGACCGTGGTCCACAAACCCCCACGCCAGGTGGTGCCCGCAGGCCAGGTAGTAGAACTCATCGCGAAAGTAGCCGTAGCCCAGGTGCAGGGTCCACAGCGTCAGCGCGAACTGCAGCAGCAGTTTCACGGCAGCAAACACCGCCGCCAGCCGCAGCGCGGCAAGCAGCGTCAGATCGGCGGGGCGGACGATGGTTGTTGATGTCAAGGGCATTGCGTAAGAGTACGAGAGAAAGCTGCGCTGAGTTCCCTCATAATCGCGACGTTCTTGTTGCTGAAGTGTCATTCGTCGTACTTACCATGCCACATGTTTGTGTTGAGCAATTGATGTGGGTACGCATATGCTGTCTGCATCATGCCGCCAGCCATCACTCGAATCCTGATATTGCTTTGGCACACTCCTGAGTACTTCAAGATTGTGGTGGCAAGTGCGGTCTATGCTGCCGTACACCGGTGGTGGGTTCAGCGGAAGCAACGGCTGCTGAGTGAAGCGTCCAGGGGCTGGCCGACACATCGCGGCAGAGTGGTCGCGGTTCAGGCTGTTCGTGATGGCCGGGATGACCAGCGTGGGGGAATGTGGTCGGGACTGCTGACCTACAGTTACATCATCGATGAGGTTGAGATTGGGGAGTATCGGCAGCCGTTCAGCTCAGAGGCTGAGGCGGATGAATGGGTGAGGGCATTGCGTGAGAAGACGGTGACGGTAGCCGTCGATCCATCCGACAAGCGACGGTCGATATGGGTTCAAGACGAGGCGACAGCGGCCAAGAACGCCGCCGTGACGGCTTCGCTGGACGATAGGGCAGTAATGTTGCCAGGATGGCTGGAGGCTGTGCGGCTTGGTACGTTGGCGGTCGCAGTTGTTGGTGCGATCGTCTGCGTCGCTTTGGAAGCACGCGAGTTGCTTTCGATCCTTGGATATGCGCCGGCGAAAACCAGCCATGTGAGTGGATATGTGCCGGCAGGTGCCGCAATGTGTTTTGGAATTGCAGCGTATGTGTTTGCCAAGCGATACCCCGGTAGCAGTATGGCCACCATCGGCAACCGGTTTCAGGGTCCCGTGATCAACGTTTTTCTGAAGGGGCTCGGTTTGCTTGAGGGCTCGCTCTTATTTTGGCTGTGGCTTAGGTATAGCGATGGAGGTGTCCTGACCAATGCACTTGCCTCCCGCGTGATCTTCTCCGGGGTATGGGGAGGCTTGTTTGCGGGAGCTGCCGTGGCTCTCTGGATTGCGGGGCGACGAGCGACGCAGACTCATGAACTTGCGCCCGAGAGCCGTGGCCCTGTCGGCCTCTAAGGCAGGATATGAAGCGCAGGCTCGGTCTTGGATTCGTCCGCGAAGTACCGCCGAATCTTCTCCGCCGCCGCCTTATTCACCACCGCCATCAGCGCATCGGGGTTCTTCTCCGCGGCCTGCTTCAGCGCTCGGACGCTGCCAAAGTGCTCCAGCAGCCGCTGCCTGGTCCTCGGCCCCACCCCGGGAATCTCATCCAGCTCGCTCACCCGGTCGCGCATCTCGCGGCGCTTGCGGTGGTAGCTCACCGCAAAACGGTGGCTCTCATCGCGGATCTTCTGGATTACATGCAGCACCGGCGATCGCCGGTCCAGCACCACCGGATCGTCCTCCTGCCCGTGCACGTAGATAATCTCCTCGCGCTTGGCAATCGACGCCAGCGGCTGCGTCGTCAGTCCAATCTCCTCCAGCGCGGCGGCGGCGGCATGCAACTGCCCCAGGCCGCCGTCGATCAACACCAGCGACGGCAGCGGCTGCTTGCTATCGCTCAATTTCTTATAACGCCGCTGCACGACCTCACGCATCGCAGCAAAGTCGTCCACTCCGCTCACCGTCTTCACCTGGAACTTGCGGTAGTCGGCCTTCTTCATCGCGCCCTTCTCCCACACCACCATGCTGGCGACGGTCTCCGCGCCCTGGATGTGCGAGATGTCAAAGCACTCAATCCGCTCCGGCGGCTCGGCCAGCAACAGCGCGTCCTGCAACGCGGCCTGCATCGCTGCGATGCTCGGCTGCAAGACGCGGAAGCGCTGATCGTAGCTCTGCTTGGCATTGGTGCAGACCAGGTCGACCAACGAGCGCTTCTCCCCCCGTTGCGGCGCGGCGATCTCAATCTTGTGCCCGCTGCGCTCGCGCAGGGCGTCGGCCAGCAGTTCGCGGTCCGGGAAGTCCACCGGCACGTAGATGCTGCGAGGCACGTATCCCTGATCCAGATAGAGCTGTTTCAGCAGGGCAGAGAAGAACGCCGCCGGCGAGAACTCCGCCGTCTCCTCCGGCGGTGCCAGCACCGATCGCTGGTCGCTCTCCTCGCGGTCCTCATGAATCTCCGGCGCAGGCACATCCGGGCGCGGTTCCAGTTGCGGCTCGCTCTCGGGCTCCTCGGCCACCATCGCGTCCACGAACTCCACGCCGGTCAGGTCCTCCCAGAACATCTCCCGCCGATCCACGATCTTGCCCGCGCGCATGTGGAAGAGGTTCACCGCCAGCATCTCGTTCTCGTAATGAAATCCAAAGACGTCCGCATCGCCGTCATCGGCGGAGGCGATGCGCTGCCGGTCCTGCGCCTGGCTCACGGTGATGAGCTGGTCGCGCAGCCGCGCCGCCAGCTCGAACTGCATCGCCTCGGCCGCGGCCTCCATGCGGACCGTCAGCCGCGCCTCCAGCTCGCCGGTCTTGCCTTCGAGGAACAGTTGCACGTCGCGGACGGCCTGCCCGTAATCCTCCGTCGAAACGAAGCCCTCCACGCACGGCCCCAGGCAGCGTTTGATGTAGTACTGCAGGCAGGCCCGTGGGTGATAGCGGTTCAGGTCCACCTTGCAACTCGGAATCAGGAAGCTGCGGTGGATCAGGTCCACCAGCCGGTGCGCCAGGTTGCCGGGGAAGTAGGGTCCGAAGTAGGCGCTGCCGTCCCGCCGCAGCCGCCGCGTCACAAAGACCTTGGGATGCTTGTCCGCCAGCGTGAGCTTGATGTACGGGTAGGTCTTGTCGTCGCGCAGCAGGATGTTGAACCGCGGCTTGCGCTGCTTGATCAGGTTGTTTTCGAGCGCCAGCGCCTCATGCTCGTTGGCCACGAGGATGTACTCAATGTCCACCGCCTCGCGCATCAGCGTGCCGGTCTTGGCGTTGGCCTGCGACGCGGCGAGGAAGTAGCTCCTCACCCGCGCCCGCAGGTTCTTCGCCTTGCCGACGTAGATCACCTCGCCCTCGGCGTTCTTGTAGAGGTAGCAACCCGCGCCGGTGGGCAGCGTCCGAATTTTCTCCAACAGGTCCATGCCGCTGCATCAAGTGTAGAGCGCCGTCAGCCGCGCCTGCATCTCGCCGCGAGGCGCAGCGCTCAAGTAGTCTGAAAGCATGTCTGACCCAGTCTCCCATGACGATCTCGAAGCTCAGGCTGCTGCGGCCACGTCGCTACAGAAGGCGGCGGCGATCATGGCCCGCCTACGCGCTCCCGGCGGTTGTCCGTGGGATCGCGAGCAGACCTTCGACAGCATCAAGCCTTACACGCTGGAGGAGACCTACGAGGTCTTTGACGCCATCGAGCGTCGCGCGTGGCCGGAGCTGAAGGACGAGCTCGGCGATCTGCTGCTGCAGGTCCTCTTCTACGCGCAGATGGCGACAGAAGCCGGTTACTTTGACCTGCGCGATGTGGCCGAGAATCTGCACGCCAAGCTGATTCGCCGCCATCCGCATGTCTTTGGCGACGCGCAGGCGACCGACTCCAGCGCCGTGCTGCGCAACTGGGAACAGATCAAGGTCGAGGAGAAAAAGGCCGCGAACTCCGAAGCTTCGCTGCTCGACGGGATTCCGCGTTCGATGGCTGCAACACTCGAAGCCACAAAGCTGGGCTCCAAAGCGGCCAAGGTCGGCTTCGACTGGCCGGACGCGAACGGCCTCTTTGCCAAGCTCGCCGAGGAGATCGCAGAGCTGCGTGCGGAGATCGAGCGCGACGACGCGGACCGCGTGGAAGCCGAGTTCGGCGACCTGCTCTTCACCGCCATGAATCTGGCTCGCCACCTGAAGGTCGATGCCGAGTCGGCATTGCGCCGCAGCAATGCCAAGTTCCGCGCCCGGTTTGCGGCGATGGAACTTGCCGCAGGAGGCGCTGCGGCGCTGCAAGCGCTGCCGGCGGAGGAGTTGGAACGGCTCTGGGAAGAGGCCAAAGCCACGGAGCATAAGAACGAGCCTAAGCATGAGGGAACGCTTTCAGCGTAGCGGGATCTGCTCCGCAAGCAGCATGTGGATTGCGTCCTGATACGAGGCCACGTTCGGCAGCACACGCAGGTCCCACGCGCTCATCTCCGTGTTCACGGGAACAGTTCGCACCATCAGCTCGCGAACGGTCAGGTGTTCGTCCAGGTGTGAGTAGACCCAGCGATTGTCTCCAGCGTCTGCCTGCTCGAACTCGATCGTTCCTCCGGGAAAGATGCGTCCCACAACTCCCCAGCCGAAGTTCACAGGACGCAGAACGTGAGCTTCGGCGCGAGTAACACGCTCGGTTGTGGCATCAATCCAGAACCGCCCCGCAAGCCCGGTCAACAGGTCGGCGATCATCGAAGGCGGATGGAACTTCGGGTCAGGCCGAAAGTCCACGACGATCTGCCGGGATGGCGTTCCGCTGGGCTGCGGCTGGCCCGGAGCATAGCTGTAGATCATGGCCGACGGCATCAGTCGCACCAGCTCCATCGCATACTCGCGGGTGACGTTGTCGCGCCTGTGGTGGCGAAGAAACTCGTCCGGCGCAGCCAGCGCCGCTTGCAGGCGCTCTCTCTCCGCGGCATCTTCCGCCGCGGTAATCGGTTTGCCGTCGTGTTCGATCAGGCGAGCGACGCTGCCTTGCCGGCTCTCGATGACCTCGCGGACCGTGTCGCCTTTGGCGTCCACCTTATGGACGCGGTAGGACACGGAGCTTGTACCCGCATCCTGGACGATTGCGTTCTCATTCTTCGCCGCGGCCTCGACCCAGGAGACGGGTGATCGCTGTAGCGACGGGTCGGAGACTATTGCCTGCTGCCCATGACAGAATGCGCCCGCGATGCCGAGGCATGTCAATGCAGATGTGGACTTCCGCCACCCGCGGCTCTGCATCCTATCCGGTTTGAAGGGAGTGTTGCCCATGCAAAACGTCAAGCGTAACAATGCCTCTTCTCCACTTTAGACGAAGCTCGCGGCTGTGAGGCCGATTGTGTTCCTGCCTCTCAGTTGGGTATAGTCGGGCTGGTACGCATATGCGTATTTCCACCGCACCCATTGCCCAGGAGAGGCCAGATTGTATGAAGCCAGGTGAAAGTTCCACTGTAATTGGACCCTTGACGAAGATTCGCGGAGAGATCTCCGGCACGGAAGACCTGCTGGTCGACGGAGAGGTTGAGGGTGTGATTCGACTCGAGGGCGCCTGCCTGACCGTTCGCCCCGAAGGCCGCGTGAAGGCCACCATTCTGGCTCAGGATGTCGTCGTCCTTGGCTATGTCGAGGGCGAGATCCGGGCGGTTGGCCTGGTGCATCTGCGTGGCAGCGCGGTGGTGCAGGGCGACGTCTTCGCCGCACGGCTTTCTATCGAGGATGGAGCAACTCTGCGCGGCAACGCAGACCCATCCAAAGCGTCCGAGCCACTTCCAGGCGGCCGGCAGCAATCTATAGGCGGCCATGGTGGAAACCTCGAGCACGCAACGTCGCAGGCCTGAGCAGCAGCAGAGCGGAGAGCATCGCGATGTTTGGCATCTTCAAGAAGGAGCCCGGATCAGTCACGCCATCGGCGGAGGGATATGCACGTCACTCCCGCGGCTGGAATGACGTCCGCACCCACCTGCAGAAGAGCGACTCGCTTCGCGTGCTGGACTTTGGTTCCACATCGCCCGCCAACATCAACTACCTGACGTCCCTTGGACACAGCGTCTATATGGCGAACATCGTTCAGGATGCGACTCGTCCCGAATGGATGAAGGCGCCCCCTGCCGATGCGCCGGAAGGCACTGCTGCCAGCTTTGACGTAGAACGGTTCATCGCCTCCAACCTCGACTTCTCCGGCCGTGATTTTGATGTCATTCTTCTCTGGGATACCGCGAACTACCTGCCGCCGCAGATGGTGCCGGCTTTGTTCAACAGGCTCAGAGAAGTACTTCGTCCCGAAGGTAGATTGCTGGCGTTCTTCCATAGCCGCATCAACAGCTCCGATACGGCCTTTTCGCGCTATCAACTGAGCGATAGCGACGATCTGCTGGTATTGGATAGCGGCAACTTTGCCGTCCGCGAGGTCTACCAGACTCGCCAGGTAGAAAAGTTCCTGGAAGGCTTCAGCAGCGTCCGCTTCTTTCTCGGGAAAGATAACGTGCGCGAAGTGATCGCTGTCCGTTGATTCCGGCATATCTGAACTAGCAAAGGGGAGCCAATATTGGCTCCCCTTTGCTAAGTTCAGTCTGTGACTACTTCTTTACAACTTCCTTCTTTGGGGCCTCTTTGCGGCGTTCTGCCCAGCGGCGCTTCATCGCCTCGGCGATGCGCTTGCGTCCTTCGGGGCTAAGATTCCGCTTCTTCTTCTTGGCCTTCGCGGGCTTGGGCGCATTGACGCTTCCCTTGGGGCGTCCGCGCTTCGGCTTTGCTCCCCCGCCCGCGTCGAGCTGAACAATGGCGGCGCGTGCCTGATGAAGTGAAGCAATTTTCGCATCAATTTCTGCAAGAATTTTCGAGACATCCATAGACTGATTCCCCTTTATTTTTCTGACTACTTAGCCCTGCCACAACAGTCACATCATACAGTGAAGTTAGATATTGGCTACTACAAATAATCAGAAAATAGGTCGTGGCTTGATATTTCTGCTTGTTCAGTTATCTCACGGTCGTGAAATTCAGTCTCGATAAGTTCAACGTATTTACATATCCAGGACTGGCATTTTCAGGGGCAGTGCTAAACTCGGTGCGATGCGATCGATTCCATTGCGGCTGTGGGCGCTGGCTATTTTCTCCGCGATTGCCCAACTCATACCCTTCCCACTGGCCGGCCCCGTTCCTCTCTGGCGAAGGGCCTTCTGCTGGTTTTGCTTGACGCCGCTGCTGATTGCAGTGCTTAGCCGCACGAAACAAGATAGGCCGTTACGTCCGCTCCATGCAGTGCTTCTCGGCTATCTCTCAGGCTTTCTCTGGTACATGGGTAACTGTTATTGGATCTACCAGACCATGCATATCTACGGGAGTATTTCAGGGCCTGGCTCTCTTGGAATTCTGGTTCTATTCTCGCTTTATTTAGGTCTCTATCCCGCAATTTATGCTGGGCTGTTGTCTTTCGTTCGAAGCAAATATTCGATATCCATTGCACTGGTTATTTCCCCATTTTTGTGGATCGTCTGCGAGTTTGGGCGGGCTCGTATCACTGGATTTCCCTGGGACTTGCTCGGTTATGCCCAGGTCGATAATTCATTGCTCACGAAGCTGGTGCCCTTCGGCGGCGTAATGCTGCTAAGTTTTGTGATCGCATCTGTCAGCGCACTCTTTGCCGCTGCATGGTTTGCCCCCCGTCCTGTTTCCCGGCTGGGGCTGCTCGCGGGAGCTATTGCCTTGATGGCTTGTCTTCAGACAGGAGCCCTCTACCATCCGCCCTATGAGGATGCGAAGCATATCGCTGTTCTCCTCCAGGAAAATCTCGCAGTCGGAGCAGAAGGGCGTGACATTCTTCCCCTATCCACCGAGCAGAAGTATCTGCAATTTACCGAGTTGAGCTTGAATCCGCGCTCTTCGATACAACAAAGTCCGTCACAAATCTCCTCGGTTCCCGCCGCTCAAGACATAAAGAAAGACCTCATTGTCTGGCCAGAAGCTCCGGCCGACTTTGCCACGTCGGACCCGGTATTCCGCGCGAATCTAAGTAGCCTTGCGCGCACAGCGGCGACGCCTGTTATCGCAGGCAGTATTGGTGTGGACTTCGATCCTTCCGTTGAGCGCGGTTATCGCGAGTATGGCTCTGCCGCGGTCTTTGATAAGGATGGAGATTATCTGGGCCGCTATGACAAGATTCACCGCGTTCCCTGGGGCGAATATGTTCCTTACAAACAGTTGTTTTTCTTTGCAGGCAATCTAGTCTCCGGCGTTGGCAACATGGAAGCCGGCAAGCAACATACCATCTTCCATCTCAACGGACATGGCGTTGGTGTCTTCATCTGCTACGAGTCCATCTTCGGCGATGAGGTCCGCGAGTTTGCCAAGGATGGCGCTGAGGTCTTCGTCAACATCTCGGATGACGGATGGTATGGCGATACCAGCGCCCCCTGGCAGCACCTGGACATGGCACGGATGCGCGCCATTGAGAATCGCCGCTGGATTCTGCGTGACACAAACACCGGCGTAACAACCGCCATCGACCCCGAGGGGCGTGGGGCCTTCACCACACCGCGCCACGTTCGAGCGGCGTTCGCCTTCCCCTTTGACTACCGCAGCGATACCACGTTCTACACCCGGCACGGCGATTGGTTTGCCTGGGTCTGTGTCTTCTTGACGGCACTCCTTCTGGTCGTCGGGCTAACTCGTCCGCTTACACAGCCTCCGGCACAGTAAACTAACTTCATATGTTGAGTGACCTTGAATTCTCCTACTCCCCGGTCCGCGAGAAGGTGCGCGACCTGCGGGAGTATCTTTGACGCCTCCCGCCTGAACTCCGAACTCTCCGCCATCGAGCAGAAGATATCCGATCCATCCATCTGGGCGGATGCCGCGCGCTCGCAGCCCTTGAT
>Ga0302188_10003205_pt1 | contig 11483 bp, 9 predicted proteins | sample II_Bog_E2_1_FD_198783 | JGI IMG/M metagenome (GOLD analysis project Ga0302188, IMG submission 198783) | Peat permafrost microbial communities from Stordalen Mire near Abisko, Sweden - II_Bog_E2_1 | ecosystem: Environmental > Terrestrial > Soil > Wetlands > Peat | place: Sweden: Abisko, Stordalen... | reverse complement strand
TGGATTGTCAAAGCTCATCTCAAACCCGGAAATAACTGAGAATTTTTCAGTAAAAGGGACACCCATTTACATGGCTCCTGAATTACCACAGTTCAAGGAAGGTACTTCGAAGATAGACGTGTTTTCGTTGGGAGTCGTCCTTTATAGAATGGCTTTCAAGGGGGAGTACCCTTTCTTTGATCAGGGTCGCAAGTATCGTTCCGTGGCTGAATACTTTCGTTAACTGAAAATTCGCAAACTCATAATACCAAAGAATCATGGCCGTTCATCTGAGATGATAGAACTAATAAAAAGAATGCTCGCAAAGGATCCAGAACAAAGAATATGTTGGAAGGAAATCTTTGAATTCCCAAAAATTGTGAAGGCAGTGCGCTGCTAGAGAAAGAGGGAAATGACGTCCATGGAAGATTTTAAGCGTAGTCTCGTTTTTGTCAATAAGTCCATGACCAAAGTCGAGAAGATTGTAGACCCGCAAGAAGCTTCAAAGGAGGAGGAGAAAGAGAGTTCAGCTGATTCCTTGATTATCGAAGAGGCTTTCAACAAAACTGGAAAGTCTCAATTCTAATGCAGGCTGTATCGGTCCAAGTTGATGTACACTTTAATCGAACATGTGAACTTTAAAATTAGGAAATACCTCTAAAAATAGTAAGGATTGCACCATCTCCTTAAGATTAAGCTTAAGCAAATAGTAATGTTTGGACTGTAGTTTGGTTTATATGTCATTGAGTCGTTGCGAGATCTTTCGGGTGAGTGGGAGGTTTTTACTCCTCATGAGATACTTAATTTTGAAAATATTTTCGATAATGACAGAATCATCCTCTAGGAAGAACTACAGAAGATGGTGGGAGAGGAGTAAACATTAAAACAAAAGAACAAATAAAGTTCAATGCACGCGAGTGAAATTCGATTACGCCATAAGAAGATAGCCAAACTTACTTATGAAGACTTGCTCTACACATTCTTGACCGAATATCCTGAATACCCTAAATAACTACGAAGTGAACTGCTAGCTCTCTCTGTTTTGCTGGTTGACATTTACGATTTGGTGCTCAAATTCTAGGTTGGCAAGATTGAGAACGAAAAGAATATCCTGTAGGCAGTGGAGGATTCTGAGATCAGTATGTTCTACCAGTATTTGCTGTAAGTGGAAAAGATTACTGAGGCCGAACTGTTCTCTTCAATGGAGGAAAAGGGGCTTATTATCAAGTGATCTTCGTCATTTATCATTAAAATGTGAGAGCAGTCATTTTCGCCTGAGAGGTCAAGATTAAACGAATAATAAAATATGAGAGCAATTTTAAACGAATATAATAATCCTTTTATATCATTAACTATTATAAGGCTATGGTTTAAATGCCATTCCCATAGGGCAAAAATACAATAATCAAAAATTATAGATGAATCATTTAAATTTGCAAGATAACTACATATAATAGCAGTTCATCAATGAGACTTTATGAAGAATAGCTGGATGATTTGTATTAACTAAAATCCTCCATTTGGTTGCAATAATAATAAAAGATGATGACGCAACAGCCACGCATTCCTCGCTACATACCATTCTTGAAACAACTAGCCCTAAAACATTTTAGTGTATTGCAACCGGTCACTAAAATGGGAGTAGAGAAAGCTCAAGTATTGCTTTTGTAAAGTTAGATGTTGTCTCCCCTCAATAATCCCTTTATCATCAATCAATTTCCGGTCGTCAAGATAGACCAACTACCAATGATAATTAACTGCATGGCTCTGCAGATGGAAGAACTCGATATTCACAACTTCAATCTAATGAATTTCTAAAATTTTGTGGCAAACAACTTTTCACAGCTAGTTGATTTATTGTCGGAAAAAAATCTAACCTGCGAGTGCTTTTGCTATTGCATACTACGCTACCTGCAATAAGCTATCAAATCGAGTTAATCCCCCTTTGGGGTCAAATAACAAGGTTTAGATTCTTTTATTGATCTGTTCTCAGAAGTCTATAAACGCAAACTGAATAAAATAATAAACAAATTTAGTGGATTCTTCTTGACTAACTTTGCCAAGGAACGCTAAAAATCAAACAGGATGCTATTTCAAACTTATGTTGTTGCAGTCTCGATGCAAATTATGCAGCACACCGAGGTGTAATAAAACTAATAAAGTTACATTTCTAGAGCTATGCAGGCGTGCTGTTTACTTGTCTAACTTGCCTAAAATTAAATTTAGTTTAGTCTCGTGCGTGATATTTTAGCTGTAACTTCGCATTTGTTCATTTTCAATGGTAGTCAATTAAGACCAAAGTTTATGTTAGATTTTTGCTTTGGGGTGAGTGAGGAATTACAACAGAGGGAGGAAGTATTTCGGGAATAAATTGACAATCGATTGCAAAGCAGATATTTGTAAAGCTTATGCAGTTATCTGAAACTTGATCCAGAGTATCAAACGGAATTATTGGATATGCTTCGGACTCTTCTGTCGTTAAAAATAAAGAGCAGCACCATGATAATAAACCACTTCCAAGCAGTGGTGCTGGTCATCCGCGAAAGAATACTGCCTCAGTTAAAGAAAAATCTGTATCTCTTATTATTATAAACTGAAAATAATGAAGTGAGTATTATAGTCGATCAAGTCTTTTTTTAATTGATTGATTTCGAAGCAGAATTGCTCTAAGAAAATACACAAATGTATAACGTATCTTTGCTAGAGAAGGGAGATTCAAAAAGAAAATAGAGTTACGTTTCGGCTTACTACGCTCAATATAGGCGTGGAAAAAATCTGCTACCAATCACGATTAACCAAATATTCAAAATATTTCTCGAACAAGGACTTTCACTCCCTGATTTTAATGTTTTTGTGGCAAACTAAGCCCCTCTATTAGATTCAGCCAATATACTCTAACTCCATCGCAAGCTTAAAAAAAATGGTTCTTCTCAGCATATACAAATTCTTTCAATTATTTTGGAAAGCAGAAAGAAAACAGCTTTTAATATTAAAGAAGAAAATGAACTGTCTGTTTAAGAACTGACCTATCCCTTTATTCAGGAAGATTGGCTAACTGCCGCAGGTGGTTGTACCAAGGTCTTTAGGATATATATCAAGCTCATTGTTGATACAGTATGTACTGTTTGCGAAAAAGCCCTCGAAATAAACCCGACTTTAATAAACATAAGTTAGAGTATCGTCAAAGTATGAATTTGTTAATCTAGATAGATTCAGAGCCAATTTTATGTTAGAGCCCAATAATTTTACAAAATTCTTCTACAAATTTCTGCTCAAGAAGGTCATTACCACGAGCCTACTTTTCGTTACATGATTTTGGGGCAGGTAATTTTTTGTAACGACTTGCCAATTGTTTCTTTGGATTACTTTCATCAGCATTTTAGCTTTGTGAGTGTTCATGCTGAATTTTTGACGTTTCTAGAGTATGTGGTGACTCTGTTTAAAAATAAAATGTCAATTCTTTTATATTTTCAAGCTCTGATTGTCTTCTAAAAGAGTGATCCTGAATCATTTTATCGTCGTAAATTGTATGAACTTACCTTTCTCACACGTCTTGTTGAAATGAATCTTTTCTTTCGGCTAAACACTTATTGCATTGAGGCAGTTGCTCTTCTTTTCGAGTTATGTATCATGATTAATGATCACAATGAAAACTAAGCGAAAACATTCAAGAAATGCGTAATTGACATACTAAAAGCTTGGAGTGGTCTAATGAGTAAAACTGATTGTAAAAATATGTGCTATTTTTTCTGTTTTCGATAGGTCAAAAAGATATACCCTTTTCTTTAAGAAAGATAAATTAAAAACCCAAGAGAAAGAATGACCCTCAATTGGCATCTGATTAATGAACTCTTAAGTAAGAAAGTGCGACCTAAAGAATATTATATTGCCACTGCAAACAGAGTATTTGTCGAATGGAGGGATGAGGAGAAATGCAAGAAAGCCTTACAAATATAAGGTTCTTTGCTGCGAAACAGAAACATGGAGCTATTGTGGCAAATAGGCATCACAACTACAACGAAATTCTATTAGTTGCTGATAAACAATGACAGGTTGATCAATATCAGTCGACCAATTGTAGGTAACTCTCAAAAAGGCAGGGAATTAAAAGAATATGCCATAAAAGAACTTAAAAGAAATCCATAAATCGTTAAATTTTCAGTTAGGGCTGATTCAATTTTCAAAAATAAAGCTTCTATTACCTTAATTTTAATGGATAGGAATATTTAAATTTCACAGTTAGAAGGAAGTGTTCACTCAATACAATTAACCTTTAAATCACCGGCTTTTCTTTTCGATCTAGCCATACGAGACTTCACCACCCACAACGAAACAGAAGAAGAGAAAAATCAATTTAAATTACACATCAGCTATCTTAATCGATGGTAAATTAGCTTAGCTAGTTTAAATCGCATTAATTAGACCAAATTTTCAGATAAATTTGATTTTTAGCACGCATTTTGTTAGCTTGAACAAATGCTACATCATTTTTAAAAATTCAATATTGGCGATGTTTACCAATTATTCTTTCAATTAGCCCAAAGCATGATTTAATGTGAGCAATACAATAGAGTTACATAGGTAAGTGATCAGCGAGGGGTCTCAGTAAATAATCAGCCATAAAGTCCACAGCTAAAAACTATGAATACAGTATTTAAACTTATTCGAGGAGTTCTGAGTCAACATAGGCACAAAATACTAAAATTCAACCCTAAAATTAGTCTATTTCCAGTAAAGCAATATTCGACTGGTTACTTTCATCTTTTTGCTTCTGCTTTATTCCCAGCCTAGTTTTGGTGTAATTTTAGTTTAAATTCGAAGCAGCAAATCGTGGAAATATTCTTGTAATGCTTTGAAGTACAGTAATTTCGCAAATTATAAAACCATACAATGTAAATGTTTGAGACTGTATGTGAACTAATTCCTGAAGAAGAGGAAGTGCTTGATGTGATGAAGCTCCTCAACTCCATCATAATTAGGCATTAATTCAATCCAGATCAAAAAAAGATACTAAATCTAAAGTTTTAGAACTATTTAATCAAAGCTCAAAATGGAAATGTCCGTTAGTACTTTTGTCAATTGCTAACCTCATTGACCAAATACCTCAATATTTACGAACGATTTGAAAAAGAACGCCAAATAGGAATATTTTTAATTGCAGAATCTCCAAATATTTAAATTCTCTTTGAATTGTGTCCAGTCGATGCCAAAATTAATATCTTCCATTATTATTTTTCACATCACTCCAACAATAATCTTAGCAGAACCTCCTAAATCAACAAAATTAAAAAGCTTATAGAGCTGTTACAGCCCGAGGAAGGCGAGCAAGTTATGTTTTGGCTCATGACGTAAGTGAAACAGATGATTTCATTTTCAAAAAATAAAGAAGCACAAGATGCTAATCGTATTATAAACCTATACTTGCTAATGATATTAAGAAACTTAAACTGCGTCAGTTTGGAATGTAAATAAGCTGCATTAAATGTAACAGTTTAATTTTTGATTTGGGTACATTCTCCATTAACAAAAATCAATACAGAGACATAATTGCTGCTTATCTCTGAAGAATATGTTCGATTCTTGCAGGAAATAATCTAACACATGGAAGCCACAGCCCCACACTGTTGTGAAATTAGAACAAATATCTTTAGTCTTTCCATGGACTTTATTGTGAGATTTGGCAAAAATCATTTGCTTGAATTCATGATTAATTTTAGGAGAGAAGCAGGCTTTAGATGCAGTCTTTTAGTTTTTCCTCTCAATTACCAGGGATTCAAAAATTTTGAATTATTCGGAAGCAGCATTTTGCTGCAATATACCTATGAAGTTTTGCTATTTTCATCATAAAATAACAACTTTACGGAAGAATAAAGATATATCATAGTAGAGGCGTGCAGCAAACTGTTGGAGTTTGAGCTGAATTGTCTTCAATAGTAGAGTAGCATGTAGTATTCACTAGTTTATGCCTACCCAAAAGTGATGGGAGAGAAAGAATCTCAACTTAGTCAAAATAAAATGACAGCAAAAATATAGAGCATAGAGAAGTGTAACATTCTGTAAATGCGAGGAGGAGTATATTTCAAGATGGTAGCCATTCTCATAACACTTATCAACATTCCTCTTAAATAATAATACCATGATTATTCTCAGCAGTTGCGATATTTAGTTAGAGGAATTTATAAGCAAAATAAATCAAAAAGAAGAAACTCAATCTTTATTACTGACTACCGCAGTCCTCTCGATCACTTATTTTAGGCTTCAGCCGATATACATAAACAATATTTTTTACAAGAAGACACGCCGTTAAATCACATCGAAGGGTAGTGTGATCTCAGTCCTTTTTTCACAGACTATATTTTAATGAGAATGGCTGAATTCTTGCAATAAAAATGCACCATACTTAACAGGAACATTCTCTAGGCGTATACTGATATTATGATTTAAGTTTTGGAAGACTACCCCAAAATATGCAAGTAAATAAATGAGCTCTCGACTTCTTTTGATAATAAATTGCTTAGCTATTCAATAATATCTTCGCTTTCATCAAAGAATGAAAGAATTACCAATAATTCTTTAAACTATCGATCAAATGAAGCATAATCTCAAAAAATATAAAGCAACATTTGTAATGTCAGTGAAAATGGTCGATTTAAAAACAAGAATTCTCCATAAAAAGTGAAAAGACCAATCGATATTATGCTTTCTTCAAGCATCAAAAGAAATGATGTGTTGAAATGGCAAAAGGCACGAGAAATGTAGTTTGCAAATTATTTTTGCAACCAAGCCAAGGAAATTCGATATATATAACTTTTGCATGATCATTTTGTATTGAGTTGGAGTCATCATTAGTCCATTGCCTCAAATTCCAAAAGTCAACAACTTGAAACCCTCATAAAATCCCATTTTAATTTTATTAAGGTCTAGCATTAAAGATACTTGGAGAGATATATGAGCATAGATGAAAATAAAAAGAGAGTCAAGAAAATTTATCCTTACACCAGCCCTCGGGCAACTGTGCTAAAGATAGCTGAGTTTTGTTTGCCAAATATGGCCTGCCCAGTGACCTACCGGGTCACTGTTAAAGATTATCACATAAAACGTCTCAGACATTTATAGAGTATGAATCAACATTATTTTTAACATTTTGAGACATAAATAAATGCCTTTTAGAATCAGTTGCAACAATAAAAGTTGACAAAAAATGAGATAGAAAATCCAATCGGCGAGATTAAATAAGATATTTAATCTGTAAATTAAGAAGAAATTGTAACTACAGGAACACAGTATTGCGAATGGGTCACAAGAGAGGGAGTATACTTTTGTGAGTGGGAGCTTCGTGAAGGAACCTTGCTATTAAAAAGCAGAGATTAACGCCCCTCTCCCAAAGACAAATCATAAACACGAACATCCAAAATTGAAAAAAAGTTAGACCCTCTATGGTACTTACTCCTCGGTACTCCACCTGAAAATATTTTGCGCAAAAACGGGAAATAGCTAGTCATTTATTTTTCACAAGTAGAGTAAATATTTTACCGAAAGTTCAACCAAATCTTTAGTAATTCCTTATAATTTTTTTTAAATAATGGAAAATCTCGATTCATCTCATTCTACACCAAAAAATTGCAAGGAAATTTTGTCAAACAGCTTTAAAAAAAATACCGAGGCTTGAAATGGGTGAAAGATCCTGCAAAATAATTTGAAAAGGTCAATTATACTGACAAATGGATTTAGGGTCAGATTTCTAATTTCGATTACCTAATGCTACTGAACAAATTTAGTAGTCGCACCTATAATGATCTTAATCAATATTATGTATTTCCTTGGGTCCTTCAGGACTACAACTCCTCCAAATTAAATTTGTCTGATTCTGGTTCTTTTCGTGACCTGTCACGCCCTGTAGGAGCCATAAACCCCCAAAAATTGCAGCGATATCTGAGCAAATATAAAAGTTAGACCTTTGAGCAAAGATGTCTCTATGGTTCACATTACTCAACTTCCCTATTTGTGTACTACTACATGGTCCGACTTGAACCCTATAGCTCTTTACGTAAATATCATTAAATTTAGATCGATAAATGCAAAAGGGACAATTTGATGTGGCAGATCGACTTTTTAGTTCAATATAGCAAGTATGGGAAAATTTGGTAAGCGAGTCGGCCACCTCAGATATAAAAGAGGCCATACCGGAATTTTATTATATGCCAGGATTTCTGCGCAATTTAGGCCTCATAGAGTTGGGGCAAAAGCAGTGTGGAGAAGAAGTTGGAGAAGTCAAATTACCATCGTGGGCTTCATCAGCAGAATAGTTTGTTATTACCATGCGTTCAGCCCTCGAAAGTGATCATGTAAGTGAACATCTTCATCTGTGGATCGATCTCATATTTGGAAAACACCAAAATTCAGAGGAAAGATTTAATGTGTTTCATCCCTATTGCTATACTGATCCTGAAGACTTTGAAGAATTAGCGAAAAAAAATATAAATCAGCTTGAAGGCATAATCTGCCAAATTAGTTATTTTGGGCAATGCCCTCTTCAGCTTTTTAAGAAGGACCATAAACCAAAGAAAATAACATTATAACACAGAAATTCGAGGAATAATGCCAAAATTCCTCAATCATTGGCTAACTTCTTGTCATCAGAAATCATGCTTCCTGACGATTGGAAATTAATTAAACTTTCTGTATAAAGTCCTAATTTTTATCTCTAAGTGTAAAATTCAAAACGAGCAAGAGAGGTTTTGGTAGTTTCTGCTTTTTCAGATTTTTAAACCTCCAAAGATGTTTTCTCTTTTGGATTACTACCTAAAAAAATCTAAGAACGTATCTTTCAGCCAAAATTAAAGAACAGAGCTGAACTGAGGATGGATCATCAATTAATCATGAATTTAAACATAGACTTCTAATACTCAAAAGTAGAAGTTAATGATATGTGGATTGCCTGCTTTGGCTCAAAAGGTTTAAGAATCTATAACTGGCAGCTCTAATTATTCTGGAAGTGGGAAACTGATGAAGTTAGAGGATTATATCTAGAACCCACTCGCCTCATATTTTTTGTGCCTTCTGGGAAAATCGAATTTTATAGTTTTTTTGATCTCAGCCTAAATTTTATTTAAGTATATCATAATACTTATGATATACAGGCGAAAGTAGTTTTAATGCCTCGAATGCAATCTTTTTAGTATAAAAGTAAATTTTTAAATGACTTAGATCAACATAAATATAAAATACTATGTGTTGGAGATGGTCGAAGAGTTACGATGGTTGACTATACATTCGAAGAAGTTTTTAATCGCACCTCAGTTGAATTGCTTTGAATTTTAAACTTTATACGATGGTTTATATGTTTATTTAAGCAATTTTAGTCATTATGCATAAAAGTAATATTTTGTGCATAAACTATTGCAATTTTTATCGTGAAGTAGAATATAAATAAATCAATCAAATTGATGATAAAAATGAAAGCACAACATTACTAGAAGTCAAATTATTTTTAACGTTTTTGTTCTGATGGCCGTTATATTGCTCAATATATCTAATTCAGTAACTGATACATTTTATTTAAGAATTCAATGGAACACCTTTAATCAAAAGAGGTTACCCACAAAATGGTTACAATCTAAGTCCCAAATGAACTAGACTCAAAGTCAATAAGCTCTTCTAAACCTTCTCGCAGCCAATCACGCCACAGACATCACCATAAATCCAAACACAAACATGGGATTTATAATTTTCGTCAGGGCGGTCATACTCATGTTCCCCTCTAAAATATTATCCAGTATCTTCAAAGATTTGTCAAGATAATGAAAGAGAGTAAGAATATTCCGAAACTCTACTCCATTGAGAATTTCAGAAAAGATGTACACTCTAACAGTATAATTAGAATGTATTTTCAAGGAGCCATTGACAACATTCCAAAAATTGTGGCTTCTCTCGATGAGGCTGGCAAGGAAAGACCAGGAATTTTGCATTAAATGTCAATTGATCAGGTTTTAGATTTAATCAATGTCGTTACCCAAACTCCACCATGTTTCTCTCATTCAGAGTTTTCAGGAGTACCCATCAACGCTTTATTAATCGATCTTATTAATACAGATTTTGGAAAATCTCTTTTTTCAATGCCTGAAGTTAACAGTCATCTAAAAAATATTTTCAATGATTATGGAAATATGCTTAAATCTGTTAAGTCATTGGAATACCTCAATTAAAAAGAAGGTGGATGGCTCAGTGAATAGGCCCTTACAGAAGTTAACTATAATGACTTTATTTGCAATATAAATTAACCTCACTTTGGCTTTAAGAGTTGGAATGATTGGTTTACAAGACAACTGGCTCCTAAAGCAAGACCAGTCGATGGACAAGAAGATTCTCTTGTTATTGTACACGCCGCAGAAAACTATCCCTTGACTACTCTATAATTGCCTTTTAGAAATGTAAAGGCAATTGATAAGTTTTGGCTTAAAGAAAACAGATACTCTCTATATGACATGTTTTAAGCAGAAAAAATGGGCATAAAGCACATTATTGATGAATCATTCGTGGGAGGAACAGTTTATCAAGGCTTTTTAAGTCCCTGGTGCTATCATTGGTGGCATTCTCCAGTTGATGGGTACGTTGAAAAATCATATCTACTCCCTGGCAGTTACTTTCTTCAAAATCCAAGCTTTGATTTAAGCGGAATTAATAATTATGATAATTCTCAAGCTTTCCTCAGTTGTGTATCGGCGCGCCACATATTTATTATTCAAACAGGTGATCATAGAGTTGGTCGTGTCGCTTTAATCGAAATTGGTATGGTCTAAGTATCTAGTTGTATAGCAACAGTTAATGTTGGTGATTACGTCAAAAAAGGACAACCTATTGGCCGCTTCGAATTTGGTGGATCCTCTCATGTGATAGTGTTTGATAAACGGGCTTACCTTGATTTTAATCCAAATATCCACGCTAGAGAGGAGAAGAATGGTTTTGAACAATCAATCAGGCAGCCTGTAAATACTTGGCTTGCAAAAGTGATTCCAAAATTGACTTCATGATAAAGATGCTTCAATCTTTTTAAATCATTAAACTATTATAAAAATGTATTGATATGAGGTCATTGATAATATTACATCTTATCTTGAAGAAGGCAAATAGATATTTTGGTGGTCCTCTTCGTGATAAGTCATTAAATTTGGCTCTTTTTAAAATTAATTTCCGGTTTTCCTAATTTTAATTACTCTTCTTATTTCACTTTTAGGGCTGTCGTTTACTCATACTCAATTAATTATTGAAGAAATCGGTCACAGCAAATAATACATTTTACAAATATGTCACAAATCGGTCACAACAAATAATACATTTTACAAATATGTGTCTACTTAATTTGTTTGAGGATATTATCCAGATATAGCCCACTTATGTAAGATGACCAATGGAATATTAATTTCTGCCATTTCCTATTTTCTGTTATAATAGGAAATTATTATCAATCAAAATAAAAATATTAGTAATAATCAATTAAAAAACAT
>Ga0302188_10003197_pt1 | contig 11501 bp, 10 predicted proteins | sample II_Bog_E2_1_FD_198783 | JGI IMG/M metagenome (GOLD analysis project Ga0302188, IMG submission 198783) | Peat permafrost microbial communities from Stordalen Mire near Abisko, Sweden - II_Bog_E2_1 | ecosystem: Environmental > Terrestrial > Soil > Wetlands > Peat | place: Sweden: Abisko... | reverse complement strand
AAAGCGCCTTTCTCTATCGACAAGGAGACTACCAGGCTCGCGGTGGTGAGCGTGGCCTTTTTATCAGCCTGGCTGAACTGGAAGGCTGCGCCCGGGCAGAAGACGGCCGGGTCCAGCAACCAGGGCCGCGCCGCTGTCGAGACGGGCGCCGCCAGCGGACGGGCCACTACGTGAACCAGCGAGTCGCCGCAGACCGTCACTTCAAGCACTTCGCGGTTGTTGCGGGCCGTCAGTCCGGAGGGCGTTTGCACCACCTGCATTGCGGCGGGAACTGGGACTTCTCCGGTAAATGTTTGCCCGGCAGCGCGGCCTGCAACGATGGCCAGAAAGAGGAATGACACTACAACAGACTGGCAAACAAAGGAATGAAAAGAAAACCGGATTCGATTCGACTTGAACATGGCACCCCCTATGCAGTGATATCAATTTTACGCAAAATGAAACGGCCTCCGCGAGTTCCGGAGGCCGTATCATCGTGCGCTTGCAAGCTGAACTCTACTTCATTTCGCCGTTGTCGCCCATAGTGATGCCACCGGGACCCTGAGCCTTCTTGGCTTCGTTATCCTTGCGGGTGCCCATCGCCTTGTTGCGCCAATCCTCGGCCTGAGCCACGTCGCTCTTGCGCGCGGCCTCGTTGCCCCAATCCAGATCGGCCTTACAGCGGTAGATCAGGTTCATATAGGACATGGCTTCGTCGTAGTTGGGCTTAATCTTCAGCGCTATGTTCAAATACTTTTCGCCATCCGAGACCAGCGCGGCATTCTGGTCTTTAAGCGGCTCCATAATCTTCTTGGGCGCCTTGGGGTTTCCTACGCCATCGTCGTTCAGGCCCGCAGGATTCAGCGCATTCAAAGTGTTCTGGTGCGCCTGCATCCAGTCGATGACGGCAACCGTATAGGCGGCCTCGTTATCGTTCGGATCCACATCAAGCACCTTCTTCTGCCATGCCTTGGCTTCATCCAGCCGCTTGATGTTCAACTCAATACTCGCAACCTGTTTCATGCTGTTTACATCTTTCGGGTCCTTGTTCAGAACATCCGTGAAGATGTCAATGGATTGCTGCGCGGTTTTCAGGTTGTCCGGCGTAAGCAGCCCGGGGACCACGTTCTGGGCCAAAGCAGAGGCCAGATAGCTCTTCGCCACGGTCAGTTTGGGATCCAGCATCGTGGCCCTTTGGAAGTGGTTGATCGCTTCTTCATAGTGAGCGCTCTTGAATGCTTCCACTCCCTTGTTCAACTGGTCGCGAGCTGCAAGCTTGTCACACCCGCTCATGGAAAACACCATGCCGGCCAAGGCAATCGCGAGCGCCGTTATACGTGCAGGTCCATTCATGTTCGTATCCTTCTCCTTCAGACGAGTGCCTGTCGGTCACGCGTCTGGAATCTCTGCTACAACTGGTTGCGGGCGGGAGGTACCGTAACCAGAATGAAAAAATTGTACTCCACTTTCCCGCCGGAGGAACCGCCTCCGAACGGTGCTGATAACCTTGTAGCTTGCCGGAACCCCCATATCTCCCCGGCGGCCCGGCTAACCAGCCTAAATTCTCTGCACCCTGGCCGCCTCAGCAGCTATCCAGCCAGCCCTGAGGCGGAGCTGATAGCTTTACCTCCCTTTTCAGGGAAGCGGCTCCAGAGCCACCTGCTACTGGCCCGCAAGTATCTTGGGGGTCATCAAACCGATGTGATCCACGCTCGCGGAGCGGCCGATATCGATAACCTCGGCCACGTAGCGGAAGTCCAGCTTGTCGTCGCCCTTGACAAACATGATGCGCTCGGCGCGATTGGCGTAAATATCAGACAGCCTCGGCAACAGCTCAGCCTTGCTCACGTCGGTCTCGTTGATCTTGTACTGCGGATACGCGCCCGCGCGGTACAGAACCTGCACCACGATAGTGCGTTCGTTGTCAGCCTTCTGATTTGCATTCTTGGGCGGCTGAGGCACCAGCGCATCCAGCCCCTTGGGCGTTACCGGCACGATAACCATAAAGATGATCAGCAGCACCAGAAGAATGTCGATCATCGGGGTGACATTGATGTCGGACGAGTAGCCTCCCCCGCCTCCAGTTGTCATTGACATGGCTTAAAACTCCTCGTATTACTCGAAATCGTTAAAAAGACAGCGCCAGACCAGCTTAAGAGCCGCCTGCTGGATTGCCTTCGCGCTTCTGCATCAGCAAGCCCACGTCTTCCACGCCGGCTGTGCGCACGGCATCAATGGCGTTTTCCACTGCCAGGTACTCCGCGCGGGCATCTGCGCGAACATAAATCGTCTTGTTGCCGGGATTGTCTATCATTTTCTCGCGCACCTGACCGCCAAGCACGTCGATAGACGACTTGTTTTGCCCTAGAAAGACATCCCCGTTCCGGGTAATGGCCACAACGATAGCGTCTTCTTTGTCGGCGTCCGGCATAGCCACGGGATTGACCACCGCAACCATATCGATGACCACCTTGTTCTGGAGCATGGGTGTAATGACCATAAAGATGATCAACAGCACCAGCATCACATCCACCATCGGCGTGACATTGATATTCGAGTTGACCTTCCTGCTTTCGTTACGAACTGCTTGTGCCATTGTTTGGGCTCCGTTGCCTGAGAATTTTTATTCCGGATGGCTTCCGGCATCGCCATGCAAACCGTCCTGCTGGCGCGCGGCTGAAACCGGCGGGCAGGAGAGAGTGTTCACTCTCCCGCCCTCCGCAGATTCCCGCTTTCGCCGACCGGCGCTTCGCTTAGCGCTTGTGGCTCTGCTTGATGAAATAGTCGATCAGTTCGCTGGAGGAGTTATCCATCTCCACGTCGAAAGCTTCGACACGTCCGGTGAAGTAGTTGAAGGCCATAACGGCCGGGATGGCCACGAACAGGCCAGCGGCTGTGGTAACCAGGGCTTCTGAAATGCCGCCGGCAACGGTGGCGATGCCGGACGACTTGGCATGCGCGATCTGTTGGAAGGCGTTCAGAATGCCGATGACGGTGCCTAGCAGGCCGACGAACGGCGCGGTTGCGCCGATGGTGGCCAGGACAGAGAGTCCCCTCTTCAGCTTGGCGTGAACGATGGCCTCAGCCCTCTCCAGCGCGCGGCCCGAACTGGCGATTGCCTGCTCAGTGGGAGCGCCGGCGGAAGAACGAAACTCCTGCAGGCCGGCCGTCACTACCTCGGCCAGGTGGGACTTCTTGCTGCGATCGGCGATCTTGATCGCTTCTTCGAGCTTGCTGTCCTTCAGCGCTCCGGCAACCTTGGGCGCGAACTCGCGCGACTGCTTGCGGGCAGCGGAGAAGTACAGGTAGCGGTCGATCATGACGGCCAAAGACCAGATCGACTCGATAAAGAGAATGATGGCGATGATGCGCGCCAGCGTTCCCATGTGCTCCCAGAGTCCCTGGGCGGTAAAGCTGACTGTCCCACCCTGGTCTTCCTGGAAGATGAATGCCAGATTGGCGGCCGCGTGCGAAGCGAAGTGTGTGAGTTGAGCGAGAATCACTGAATCGTTCCTCCTAAGGAGTTGTTTTCTTGTGGACTTCTACTGCCTTGTGGTTGCTGTGAATGCATCTCCTTGCGGAGGCATTCAGGACAAATAACATGCACTTCCCCCATGCCGGCGGAAAGCGCCAATAACATTCCTCATCCGCCCAGGGTGAAGATCACGTTTACCGTGGTCTCCACTTCTACCGGCTCACCATTGAGCAGATAGGGCCTGTAACGCCACTGCCTGACGGCGTCCATAGCGGCTTGCTGCAACATGGCAGGGCCGCTGACGACGTGCAGATTTTCAATGGAACCGGTCTTGGAGATGGTCGCCTGCAGCACTACCGTGCCGGATTGGCGCGCGGCCTTGGCGATGGGCGGATAGACCGGCTGAGTCTTCAGCACAATCATGCCGGCCATAACGCCGCCGGAGATTTTCAACGCCTTCACCTGCGCAGCCTTTACCTTGGGGCCGCTAGTAGTGTCAAAGAGGCTGCCCATAACGTTTCCGCTGCTGCCAAAGTCCGCTCCGGCCACGCCGAACCCAGCCAGGGACGGTTCCTTCTCGGAAACCATCCTGATATCTTTCGGAATCCTGGTGGGCGCGGTAAGCTGGTTGTTCATCATTTCAGACCTCACCGGGGCCTGATGCACTTCCGGAGGCGGCGGCGGGGGGGGCGGCGGTGGCGGTGGAACCGTCAGGGACATCATCATGGCGGCCTTGGGCAGCGCCTCGGGATAGATCAGCGGAATCAGGATCAGCATAACCAGGACTACACCTTCCACGAAAAACAGCGGAATCAGGTATTTTCCGAGTTTGCTCTTGATCTTGCCTCCGGATTCAAACGTGGAATCTTCAAACATGGCCAGCCTCGAATCGAGTGTTTGCTTACCTCTACTTAGACACCGGAGAACGTTGGAATGTTCCCGGCATTAAGAACCTTATCACAAAAGCGCGGCCCAACTTGAGCCGAACTGCGCTTTCCCTAAAAAAACGCTAAAAAACGGCATAAACGCTGCCCTGCCTAAACCCTGGGGCGCTTTGCGGCCGGAAGTACAGCCGCCTTGCCCTGCCGGGTACGCCACTCCTGCCAAGCCACCAGCATCGGCGCAGCCACGGCAATCGAGGAGTAGGTCCCGATTAGAATACCGACCACCAGCGCAAATGAAAAGCCCCGCAGCACGTCTCCACCAAAAATGTACAAAGACAGGACAGTCAGGAAGGTCAACCCCGAGGTCAGAACCGTCCGGCTCAGGGTCTGGTTGATGCTGCGATTGACCACGTCGGGCAGGGATTCGCGCCTGCTCAGGCGCAGATTCTCCCGGATGCGATCAAAAACCACGATGGTGTCGTTCATGGAGTAGCCCACCAGCGTCAGGATGGCCGCAATGACCGTCAGGCTGATCTCCTTGTTCAGCAGCGCAAAGGCTCCCACGGTGATCAGCGTGTCGTGGAAACAGGCCACCACCGCCGCCACGCCGTAGATCAACTGAAAGCGGAACCAGAGGTAGACCAGCATGCCCGCCATCGAGTACAGCGTAGCCCACACGGCTTTGCTTTCTAACTGCTTGCCGACTGTTGGGCCGACTACCTGTACGTTGCGCACGGTAAAGGGGTTGTTGTAATGAGCCTGAAGCGCGGCGACGATCTGCTGACGTCCGGTGTCAAGCGCAGCCTCGTCCTGCTGCTCCGGCAGACTGATGAGCACCTCGTTCCCGCTGGGCGCATCGACTGCTTTGATGGTCTGGATGCTGGCATCCCGGATGCCGGCCGCCACCATGGCCTCGCGAATGCTGTTCACATCGGGGACCTGGTTAAACTGCACCTGCACCTGCGTACCGCCCTTGAAGTCCACGCCGAGCGGCACAGGACTGCCAATGTGCGCCCAGTGCGACGACATCGAGATGATGCCGGCCACGCTAAAAATCAATGAAAAGCCGAGGAAATACCATTTCAGCCTCAGCCAATCCACATTCACGCCGCGAAACAATTCCACTTGATTCTCTCCGCTTCCTGGGAGGCTGAAACCCCTCGAGGCTTCAGCGCTCAACGTAATCCGGTTAGTCCCTACTCCCTAGTCCCTAGTCCCTAGTCCCTAGATGGACACCAATTCCCCTGGCTTCAACTTGTTCAAGTGAGCATCGAAGATGACCCGCGAGACAAAGACCGCCGTAAACAAGTTAGCCAGCAAGCCAACGGTCAGCGTGGTCGCAAATCCTCTCACCGGTCCGGTGCCGAAGACAAACAAAATTGCCGCTGAAACAATGGTGGTGACGTGGGTGTCGACGATGGTGACCCAGGCATGGGCAAAGCCCTGCTCGACAGCCGCCGAGGGCGCCTTGCCGGCCCGCACCTCTTCGCGGATGCGCTCGAAAATCAGCACGTTCGAGTCCACGCCCATGCCGATGGTCAGAATCACTCCGGCGATGCCCGGCAGCGTCAGCGTAGCCCCGGCGGTGCCCATAAAGCCCAGCAGGATCACCAGATTCAAAATCAACGCCAGATCCGCGTTGATGCCCGAGCCGCGGTAATAAATGAGCATGAAGGTCATGACCACCAGCAAACCCACGATGGCCGCCTTGACGCCCTGACGAATCGAGTCCGCGCCCAGCGACGCGCCCACAAAACGCTTCTCCATTTGCTGCAACGAGGCCGGAAGGGCGCCCGTGCGCAGCAGCTTTGAAAGCGCCGCGACTTCATCCGTCGTGAAGGTGCCTTCAATCACGCCCCGGTCGCGAATCGCGCCCTTGATGACGGCCACCTCGCGGGCACGATCGTTCATGACCACCGCCATGTAACGGCCCACGTTCTTGCTGGTGTAGTCATAGAACTTGTCGCCGGCTTCGTTGGTCAGGGTGAACTGGACCTCTTTTTGGCCGGTGTTGGGATTGGTGCTCGGATCGGCGGAGCGGAAGTCGTTGCCGGCCACTACCGAGGCGCGCTGCAACACATACACGCTAGGCTCATTGGAACCGCCCTCCACCACTCCGGTGAACTTTTTCAGTTCCGCGTCTGCCGGAATGCTGCCGCCCAGGCTGGCCGCTGCTTCCTGCTCGTCCTTGTAGGGCCCGCCGACAACCGCGTGAATCTCCAGCCGGTTTGTGCCCTGGATAATGGACTCAATCTGGCTTTCGTTTTCCACGCCTGGCAGGTCCACCAGAATCTGGTTTTCGCCCAGGCCGTACTCCTGAATCTGCGGCTCGCTGATGCCCAGCGCATCCACTCGGTCGCGGATGGCCTCGATGGCCTGCTGGTCGGTCTTCTTCTCCAGCGCCGTCACCAGCATCGGCTTCATGGTCAGCGTGAAGCTCCCCGGCTGGTCGCCGCCGGTAACCTCGTATTCATTCGCGTACTTGGACTCCAGCAGCAGGCGCGCGTCGCCGGACTTGTCCCCCGGCACACCCTCCACGCGGATCAACGAGGCCTTTGCCGGATCGGGCTTGTAGATCTGCGTATAGCCCAGGTTGGCCGTCTTCAGTTCCTGCTTGATGAGCGCGACGGTATTGTCCGTTTCGGCGTTGACCGCTTCCTCGACCTTGACCTGCAAGATCAGGTGGGCGCCGCCGCGCAGGTCCAGGCCAAGATGGATGCGCTTGGTCATGGCCTCCAGCAGGGCCTTGCCTGTGACCCCCGACGGCACCCCTAAGATGCCGTAGATGCAGATCACAATGACCGCAATAATCAGGAGAATTTTGTTTGTGAGATTCTTCTTCATCGTCCCGTTTCTCGATTCAGTGGTCAGTGATCGGTGGTCAGTGGTCAGTTTGTTCTTTGCGACGATTGGTTCATCGCCTCAACCCCAACCGCCTACTGTCTACCGCTCACTGTCGACTGTTCACTATTCACTGTTCACTATTCACTGTTCACTGTCCACTGTCCGTGGTTACCGAGGCAATGGCGTTTTTGGACACTTCCAGCTTGATGCCGTCCGGCGCCACGCGAATTACGATGACATCGTCCTTGATGGAGAGGATGACGCCGCGAATGCCGCCCGCCGTAGTCACCCGGTCGCCGGCCTTGATCGCGGCCAGCATTGCCTGCCACTGCTTTTGCCGCTTCTGCTGCGGACGGATCATCAACAGGTACAGGACCGGTATGACCAGCAGGATGGGAAGCATCGTGTAGCCGCTTCCGGCCGGCTGCTGAAACATCCATAAAGCTAAAGTCGTTGCCAAGCCCATCCCTTATCCCATTCTTGCCCGCGCAGGACCGTAAACCACGCCCTATCCGGGCACAGGCACACACGGCCATCTGGCGCGCCGCCCGCAAAAAAATTTGTCTCCGGGAATCTTCCAGACTGGTTCGGGCCGTTCAATGCGTGGGACCCAAACGCTCGGTAGGAGGGTCCGGAACCAGCTTAACTGCGACCCGACTGCCGTCTGCTTCCTGTTCGACACAGCCTTCCCTTGGAAGCCGCGTCTCAGGGGCGCGCCAACTTTTGCGCGTTTGCCCTGCCCGGATTCCAAAGGAGTGCCTCAATAGATAAGATACGCGCTGCCGGGGGCCTGTCAAGGTTAGCGCATACAGCCCTGCCAAGCGCCGCACCCCGCAGACAGCCCGAATGAGACTTCCGCCCCGCTTATAAAGCCTTTATAAGTCGTCTACTCCATTCTTATGCCCACTGGATTCTTCTGGAGTTGAGATGATGTTTGGCTGGAACGCACCTGCCAATCGCGCGCCCTGCACGCCGGAAAGCGGGAAAGGATGCCTCAGATGGATGGCACGTATAGCGACTTGCTCACATTTATTATTTTGGCTCTAGCTGTGGGCTTCATGCTCTGGGCTCTGTGGAATTTCCACAAGGCAGAGCGGGAACGGTAGCGATTTCGCACATCAGTATCCGTTGTCTCCTCATGCGCTATTTGGGCTTGGCCTCAGGGGCTGCCGCCGACGTTTCCGCCTCGTCGCCCGCCTCCTCCACCAGCACCGCCGAACCGGGAACAATGTCGTAGCTTACCGTCTCCCTGCCCGTGGCGTGGAAGGTGACGCGCAGCGGCTCTCGCTGCCACTCGACGGGGCCGCAGGCAGGATCGGAGTGGTTTTCAGAATCGAAGGCCGACAATTTTCTGGCCAGCAGCGGCTTGCGCGCCGCCACCTGGGCCACAATGGCGTAGAGGCTCTTGCCGCTGGCCGTCACGCCGCAATAAGCGCCGTAATCGCGGAACCAGACAATCTGGCTCACGGCGGGGTCGTAGTCGGGCAGCTTGAGGGCGGTAATGCGGCCGGTCTGCCGGTCCACCAGCAGCCATGGGCCTCGCTGCCACACCCAATGACCCGTATTACTGGCAGGAGCGGGCTTCATGCCTGGGGTTGGCTTGCCGCTGGGCGCGGGCTTGTTACTGGACTTGTCGCCGGGCGCCGGTTTGTCGCTGGGGATTGCATTATCGCTGGGCAATGCGTCGTTGAGCTTGATCACGCGCCTGACAACGAAGCTGCGGTCGGTCACGTCGTGGGCCTCGCCGGTGGTCCACTCCTTCACAACGCCGTCCACCAGCAGGGCGCGGACTTTCAGTTCGTTCTCCGTCTGGGCAGCGCCGGCCGGGTCGCCGGCCTTGGAGTAGGGCACCTTCCGCGTCGCCCCCAGAACAACCACGTGCGCCTTGCGCGGGGCCGCTGCAACCGCCGTAAATGCGGCAAGAGCTGCCGCCATCGCTAAAACTGCAATCCGTCCGCCGACTCTCATGCCGTTTACTCCTGAGATATTGGCGCAAATCTGTCGGGAAACGGAAGGCACGGCCTCTTGCCCGTACCAAAAATAATTCAATAATCGGGGATCAAACTCCCAAGGGCAGGATATAACCAATCCTGCTCCTCTTGTAACAAATTACTCTATCCGCGCCGCCTCCACGGCTCGCGCCACGCGGAAGGCCGCGGCCTCATTGTTAGACCGCCCGCATCTCCAGCGACTTACCCAGAACCTTCAGTGCCGCGGCGATGTTGTCGATCTTGGTCGAGTATCGCGGATCAAGCAAGCGAGTTACGTGCTGTCGCGGGATCGACAACCGCTTCGCTAAATCCACTGGGCGCACCTTCTGCCCAATCAATTCATTAAAAAGCAGAACTTTAGCCGAAACGCTTGCCGGAAGTTCGACCAGCCTCTGGCCGCGCTTCGGTGCGGAAGGCATGGGAACCGGCCGCCCATGATCGAAGTAAAAATCGAGCGCAGTTTCGAGCGCATCGACAGCATGGCGAAGAGCCTCCTCTTCTGTGTCGCCCAAGGTCAGCGCCTCGGGAATATCGGGAAACGCGACAGCATAATTGCCGACGTCCTGATGGGTGATTCTTACTGGATAAAGCATAATCCTCCTATTTCAATCCGAGTTGCTTTTTGATGGTGTTTGCAAGGAGTCCAAGGTCTTTCCCGTGCATAGGGAGAACAGAAAATTTTCCATTGACTTCTACATGGAGGTGCGAGCCTTTGCCTGGCGTGAAGGTCGCCCCTTGCTTCTCCAGCCAGCGTTTAAGTTCCTTGCTCGTCATGGCTGCAATGTAACCGTTTACGGTTACATAGTCAAGCAAAATCATAAACAGAATTGCGGCTTTTTTGTTTCAGCTGGGCGCCCCATCCTTCGCGTTCTTTCCACCCCAGCGCACAAAGTTCGCGCGCCGGGGACCCCGGTTTGCGAAGGGTGGGAAACCACGAACCTATTCCCTGTTCCCCGCCGCCTCCACCGCCCGCGCCACGCGGAAGGCCGTGCCCTCGTTCAAGTGCGAGGCCAAAACCTGCATACCCACCGGCAATCCTGCCTTGGTCGCGCCGCACGGAACCGTCACGCCGCAGATGCCCGCCAAACTCGCCGTCACCGTGTAGATGTCGGCCAAGTACATGGCCAGAGGGTCGCCGGTCTTCTCGCCCAGCTTGAAGGCCGCAGTGGGCGCAGTGGGAGTGACAATCGCGTCCACCTCGGCGAAGGCGCGCAGAAACTCCTCAGCCAGCAGGCGACGCACCTGCTGCGCCTTCAGATAGTAGGCGTCGTAGTAGCCCGCGCTGAGCGCATACGTTCCCAGCAGAATCCGCCGCTTGACCTCCGCGCCGAAACCCTCCTCGCGGGAGTGCCGGTACATGTCGGCCAGAGTCGCCGAGCCCTTTGAGCGGGGTCCGTAGCGCACGCCGTCAAAGCGGGCAAGATTGGCGCTGGCCTCCGCCGTGGCGATCAAATAATACGTTGGAACGGCGTAGCGGGTACTCGGCAGCAAGACCGGCTTTACGGCGCAACCCGCGGTCTTCAGCGCGGAAATGCCCTTTTCAATGGCTACGCGTACCTCCGGATCGAGACCCTCGGCAAAGTACTCCGCCGGAACGCCAATGCGCAGGCCCGCGACTGGATTGTCGCTCTCGGCGGCATAGTCGGGCACAGGGGCCGGCGAGCTGGTGGCGTCGTGCGGATCGTGGCCTGCGATCACGCTCAGCAGCGTGGCGGCGTCGCGCACGTTGGCGGCAAACGGGCCAACTCTGTCGAGAGAAGAAGCGTAGGCGATCAGCCCGTAGCGCGAGACGCGCCCGTAGGTCGGCAGCACGCCCACCACCCCGCAAAAGCTGGCCGGCTGGCGAATCGAGCCGCCGGTGTCCGAACCTAGCGTGGCCACGGCCAGGTTGGCCGCCACGGCCGCCGCCGAGCCGCCGCTCGAACCGCCCGGAACCCGCTCCGTATCCACCGGATTGCGCACCGGCCCGTAGGCCGAGTTTTCGGTCGAGCTGCCCATGGCGAACTCGTCGCAGTTCAGCTTGCCCAGCAGCACCGCGCCCGCCGCTTCCAATTTGGCCACCGCCGTGGCGTCATAGGGAGGACGATAGCCTTGCAGAATCTTCGATCCCGCCGTGGCCGGGGCGCCCTGCATCACCAGAACGTCCTTGATGCCCACCGGAATCCCCGCTAACACTCCGAGAGGGTCGCCCTTGGCGGCCGCGTCGTCCACGCTCGCGGCCTGGGCAAGCGCGCGCTCTTTAGTCAGGCACAGGTAGGCGTTCAGCCGCGGATTTTTCTTCTCGATCCGCTCGTAATAATCGGCTGCAAGATCGGTTGCCTTGGTGCG
>Ga0302188_10003192_pt1 | contig 11513 bp, 16 predicted proteins | sample II_Bog_E2_1_FD_198783 | JGI IMG/M metagenome (GOLD analysis project Ga0302188, IMG submission 198783) | Peat permafrost microbial communities from Stordalen Mire near Abisko, Sweden - II_Bog_E2_1 | ecosystem: Environmental > Terrestrial > Soil > Wetlands > Peat | place: Sweden: Abisko... | reverse complement strand
ATTTAGCAGCTAGTCTTTTCTTAATTCATCACATATGATGCAGGCATTAGCATTCCAGCAGAAAGAATTAGCACACTGAAGACAGATAATTGGCGAGTCCATTGAGGCCTGAGAACAAAATATGCAATTGGGAATAGCTGTATTACAATAGAGGCAAGAATTATTAACATAAAATGTTAAGACTGCGCATTGTGTGCAAGAGACAGGGTCATGGACAGTAAGTTGGGTGCATGTTTAGCATTAATAGATAATGTCTGTGCAAGTTTAGCATCGTCCATCACTTTCGAGGTAGTAGTACAATGGCATGCATGCATCACAGTCGTCAGGACTAGAGATGCAAGACAAGCAGTTTATGTCTGTGCAGTTTCCAATAGCTTGGTTGTCATTAGTTTCAATAAAGATGCTGTTGGCAATCAATAAAAAGATCCCTAAGCCGAGGAGAGCTATCTGCATTTATCAAAATTATGGTTTTATTATCAAGGCTCGTTGCTAGCTAATAATTAATAATGATAAATAACCTACTAAACAATTTAATTAAATCTGATAATAATAAAAATCAGGGTTGAGGAAATGAAATTAACTGAGTTGTCTGACTTTAATATCCATCTCCCTCAAGATTAATTATGACCATAATCAATGTTCATAATAATTGTTGATTATATTCATTAAGAATCACATTTATTCATAGTCTTGCATCTCCTGAAGTGAGCCTCCCAAATCGACTTATACTGCTTATGATCAGTTTTTGGACATGGGCACCACTTCCATCATTATTGAGAGGCTTTCCAAATCTGCATGAGTTCATCACTAACAGCACAAGTATCGTTTAATGCTGGCACAGTTCCGATTTTCATGTAAATTTGTATGATAAATCTCTGTCCTTGACTGTTTACTATCAATAACACATGACATATTAATTGATTCTTCATACAAGTACTTATTGAATGGCTTTGACATAAAATTAATTCATTTTATGAGATGTTTAACCTTTGATAATCAATTAACTCTGATATTTATTAACTATTTATTAAATCGCATCACAACGCCTCAAAAGTCTAAATCGTACACCTCGTTATCTTCATCCATCGCATCCAACTGTTTGTTATTCACTTTCTTCTTCTTTCGACGGACGTTTTTGTTTTTGTCTAACTCATGAGGAGCCTCCAACCTTTGCAAGTATATCTTTTCTGATGGGAGTCGGATGTCCTCCAATGGTTTCTTTCTCAATTTCCTTTTGCTCTTCTTTCCTTTCATCTACTCTTCGCTCTTCTATTCCTCATCATCTTCTTCTTCCTCGTCCTAGTTGTAGACAGTTACTCCTTCATCTGATATATCGTCAATATTGCTATTTCCAAGCCGTTGCCTGCCTTTCATAGCTTTCTTGCCATGCAATCCCACGTGAATAGGACTGAGGAAACCCATCATTCCCCCGGCTGTGCGGCTCATCCCATTCCCATTCCCTTTTGGAATGCTGTCCATTTCACCCAAAATCTCCTCCTTGTTGAGATTGAAGTTGTTATCAGTAATGTTATACTTTTTATCCACCTCATAATTGGGTCTGTCCTCACCGTATATCTTTATTATTGATTCGGGATCGATGCTCTTGCCTTTCTATACGAGTTTGTTCAGCATTTAGGCCTTTACAGTACTGGACTTTGAGTACACACTGGCCAATACCTCGGGGGTGAGCAAATCAGCAATTAACTGTGGGTCTGTATGATGATTCTCTTCGAACAACTGCGCTATTTTTTAAACATTGATATTTTTTTAAGGGTTGAACTCAAACACTTCTGCCAGTTGGTCTTCACTCATCCTTTCCACTGCATTTTGGAGCAGAGTCATGTCGGTCTTGGCTTATTTTCCGATGATTGCCCCCAAAAAAGCAGGATCAACTGGCCTCTAAAGTAATCGTTCCATCAGCACGGGATTGGTGATAAGTTCCCTGAGCAGTTCAGGATTCAGCTCTTACCCATTCATAAACAAGTTAATTAAATTCTGTTCGACAGCTTCACTGCCATTACTAAAGACTCTAGCCAGTTCTTCGAGTAATTCTGGGTCTTCCAAAATAGTGGACATGTTTTTAAGGTTAATCTTTTTGTTGTTCAAGATCTTCTGAATGATAATGTTGTTTGTTTACGATTTAGAACCGAATAAACGCTGGATCACCTATTTTGGGAGGTCTTTCGTCACTCGAAGGAAATTGGTCGCTTACAGTGGTGAATCTTACCCTAATAGGTTTTGGAGGATTTATTTGTTTTGGAATTGATCACCTCCTATCTTCTTCAAAGCTTGGAGAGTCGCCTCCCTTGAGGCCTTATCAGGATTATCTCTGAGCAACTCCCTTAGTTTTTCGGCTGGAATGATATTCTAACTAGTTAGAAGTTCTCTGACAAACTCTGAGCTGTACTTCGAATTATTCTACAATAGTAGTTTGGCCAATTCAGGAGCTATAATACCTGTTTATTTATCAAATAAAGCACTTATTATCTCACTTGAGGTTGAGTCGTTCATCAACCCCCGCAACCTCTCAGCGTTCAGCGTCGAATTTTTGGCAAACAACTCCTGTAGTATTTATGGGTTGCTGGTATCCGAAAAAAGCTGTTTGACTGCATCTCTATTGACGTGATTGTGAATATCTATGATGGACGCAAGCAATTCGGGATTGTGGTGTTTCTCGATTCCAAAAGTCTCAGTCATAAACTCTGCATTCAGCCCATTTTTCTTGGCGACCTCTTCCAGTTTTTTCTTAGCCTTTTCCCCGATGGCCTTATCATCGACTTTCTTGAAATGATTGAGGATGCTGGTGGGGCTCTTCTTCTATCCCTTGTTTTATAGCTTATCAATGGCCACTATATCTGGGAATTAGATATGTTCTTGCTCGTCAGTGTCTTACTCCAGCAGTTTCTTCCTTCTCATTATCTCCTCTTCTTATCTTTAAAGCAGCTCCCTCTTCTTTCTCTACTACTCCTCACGTAGTCGCTCCTACTCCTCACGCAATCGCTCCTCTTCCTATTTTTGACGCTGTCTCTCTTCATTTTGGAAAAAGAGATCATCATTAATCACTATGATGTCATCCTCATTTTGCTACAGTTGAGGATATTTCTGAAGATCGTTTGGAAGGGTTTTCACTCTTCTCTCTTCAGGCACAGACTCAGAAAGGGCGGCATTGAGATGCCCAAACTTATTTAAGTTGTCAATAAAGTTGATATTCTTCCTAAAAAACTATTATTCCTCTCGTCCTCCGATTTCTGTGCGATGTTGTCTTTCCTTCCCATTTCTGACTCTGTCCGGAGTCTCTCCTGCCGATCTCATGCTCGAAAATGAATTTTATACTTCCTCATACCTAAAGTGTTTCAGATACGGTTGGTCTTGTATCATGCTATCAAAATAAGTGCTATCCTTACCTGCGATGTCCAAAATTAGTAGTAACAGTTAAATTATTGTCAGAATTAGACAATCAATCGCAGAGAGTAGAGTTTGACTGTACGTTGATTCGAGGTATATCACGTACCCGCACACAAATAGCATGGGGGCTATCGTTAGGAGTAAACATATCATCGAGACCGTACTCGAGATAGATAAAAATTGAGCGCCTTCAGCAAAGAAGCAAGAGAAATTCTTTCGACCGTATAGACGAGAGTATAGGAGTCTGAAGACAGGAAAACAGACGAAAGAAAGAGAGCCTATGATCCTATAGCTGTAAATATTATAATCCGTATGTTCAACCCATTAAATGAATCCATTATCCTTCAAGAATACTTTCCGCAGCCAGATATTAAACCCAACTCCAATGGCCACATTGGTGAAAACAGCCTGCAGTCCTAACCCAAGGATAACTGAGATGACAGTCGGAGTCTCAGAGGATGAGGAACTGATTGCAATTAGAATGATCCAGGAGATTAACATGATAATAGAGAGTCCACCGCAGAGGCAAGTGATCACTTCAGTAAATGCGAAGCGGTATTTGGAGTATGCAACAATTAACACCCAAATCAGGAAAGTTATAAGAGTGGGGAAATAGACAATGCTGCCTAAAAGCGATTTGAGGCATGTTCCGCTGACTGGATCAGACTTGTACCCCGAGGGACAAGAATAGACGCAGACAGAATTAAGCAAGTAAAGTCCTCCTTTGCATGAGTTACAACTTGTCAGGCTGGTAGAGCAGGTCAGACAGTTAGAATCACAAACAGTGCATGAATAAGAGGTTAAATCCGGTATAGAAGTAGAAGGACAGGCTCCATAGCAAACTCCATTAAGCATAAAAAATCCTGAAAGGCAGACTTGACAGAGAACAGCGCTGGAACAGTTGTTACAGTTGCTGCAGGTTTTACACTCTCCGCTAACGTTGAAGAAGTTAGTTGGGCAACTTGGAAGGCAAGTGTTAGCATATAGTAGGAGAGAGCTAATGCAGCTTGTGCAGTTTGTTGATGTATATGAACAAGTATAGCACGATAAAGAACAAGAAGAGCAGTTGTTAGGGTTGTAATTTTGATAGGTACCCGAGGGACAGTTCGCTAAACACTGGTTACCACTCAGAAAGTAGTTATTAGAACATGAACTGCAGCTTGATCCATCAACGCAGGCTAAGCAAGTCGATTAGCATGATATACAGCTTGATGCTGATGGATAAGTTCCATTGGGACAGCTACTTACACATGTTGAACTATAGAGAAGGGAAGGCGAATTGCAGCCCGTGCATTGTGAGGAAGAACTTAAACACGTAAGGCAGGTCGAGCTGCACGCAACGCATGATGATCCGCTTTGGTAAGTGTTGTTCGGGCAGCTGATCAGACACTGATAATTATAAAAGAAAAAGAAACTGGTGCAACCTGAACAGTTTGAGAATGTGCTACAACTCGTACATCCAGTTGTGCAAGTTGTACAAATGCTATTGTTGGAGTTAGGATAAGTTCCAGTTGGACAGTTTGACGCATTTACGCATTGACCGACGGTGGCCAGGTAAAGGGAAGTACAACTAAGACAGTAGGTTGAACTTGTACAGTTTCCGCATGGAGCTATACAGGAAACACAAGTATTTGAGCTGTTATACATCGTATCCGGACAGGAAGAGAGGCAGGTGGTATTATAGTATATTTTAGAAGTCACACAGGAAGTGCAGTTTAGAGTAGAGTCGAAACATGTGACGCAAGGAGAAGTGCAGGCAGCGCAGGTCAGAGTAGATATATCTCCATAGGTACCATTTGGACAATTACTTGCATTTACACATTGCCCACTAACCGATAGGAAAAGGGATGTGCAACTGAGACAGTACGTCGAATTGCTGCAATTTCCACAGGGAGCAATACATGAAACACAAGTGAAAGAGCTGTTATAAAGAGTGTTGGGGCAGGAAGACTGGCAGGTATTGTTGTAGTAGAGCAGAGTCGAAATACAAGAGGTGCAATTGAGAGTAGAGTCAATACATGTGATACAAGGTGATGTGCAGGCTGCACATGTGAGAGTGGTTGTATTTCCATAAGTGCCATTGGGGCAGCTGCTGGCATTGACACACTGTCCTCCAACTGATAGAAAGAGTGATGAGCAACTCAGACAATATGTAGAATTTATGCAATTTCCACAAGGAGCAATACATGAAACACAAATGAAAGAACTGTTATACATTCCATTAGGACAGGAAGCCAAGCAAGTATTGTTATAGTAGAGCAGGCTCAGCAGACAGGAAGTGCAGTTGAGGGAAGAGTCCACACAATTATTGCAAGGAGATGTACAAACTGCACAGGTTCGACTGCTTGTGTTTCCATAAGTGCCATTGGGGCAGCTGCTGGCATTTACACAACTGAAGTTAGTATAAAAATTGACTATGCAAGATGAGCAATTGCTAATAGTGGTACAGTTACCACAGGGAGATTGGCAGCTGAGACAAACTCCAGAAGTATCGTTGTAGTAGGTTGCGGGACAGATAGCAAGGCAGCTATATCCGTAAAGCCAGGTATTGTTCACACATTTCGTACAATTCACACTGTCTAGGCAATAAGAACAAGGAGATATGCAAGCGCAACATGTTAATGAAACGTTGGCATAGTAGCCATTGGGACAACTGTTTAAACAACTGCTGTTAACTGTGTAGAGATAAATGGCTGTGTTGGGATTTGGTAAACATGAGGCGCAGACTGTTTTATTGCCTATACATCTTTCGCATGGCGAGGTGCAGTAAGGTGATATAGTAATTCCTGAATTAACAGTTGCGATTGGCAGTGTACCATAACGAAAGGAAATGGCGAAGCTGGTAGATGAAGTAGTTATAAATGGTAATAGGATATCAGTGATAGTGAAAGTGGCACTGTTGAGAGAAAGGCCTGCTCCATTAATCATGATTATTGAGCCATTGATAATACAAGCGCCCACTGATGATGAGCACGTTGTATTTGAAGAGAGGGTAAAGTTAGTTGGTGGTGTGATGTCGACATCAGTGCTACTGGAATTGAAAGAAGAGTCGATAGCAAATGGTGAAGTAACAGTTAATGTTATGTTAGAATTCTAATAAAGAGCTATCTGATCATTGTTATTAACAGTGGTTAGGGTGATGATATCCGAGTTGTAAGTAACACTTTGAACGGGAGTAGTTTACATTATGTAACTGTTTGTGCTGAAAAAGAAAAGTTGAAAAGATACAGCTGTGCTGGAAATATCATAGTTTCGGATTGAGGTGACAGCTATTACGATGGTGCTGGCTGTGGGGGTCGATCCAAAAGTAACCACAAGTGATGTTGAATTGGATAGAAGACAGGTAATCGAAGCTATCCCCGATACTGGTGAACACACGGGACCGGAAAAGGCCATTGAGGAGGGGATACTCAAAGTAAAATAGTTTCCAGTTGTGTGAGGAACTGTAGTAGTAATGCTCAAGGTATACTGGGTGGTGGAGTGCACGGTTTGACTAAGAGGGGTGACTGTAAAAGCGCTGGAAGTAGCTGGAATCGTCATAGTGAGCGTAACACCACTGGTGAGATAATCAACTTCACCCAAAGCCCCGTAGGTGTACATCAAAAATGAGTTGGTGGTTTGAAATGATGGTGGGTTGTAAATATTGGCAAAAACTAGGGTTATTGTTAGATTCGTAACACTAGAAGTAAAGCAACTGCTAATTGTGACCAAATTAGACAATATTGTAAGTGTGCAAGTTGTATTAGTAAACGAGGTTGATGTGAGCGACAGACTCCCAAAGGTAACAGCCGTAGGAAATGTAATGGCAATGTTCCCTCCCGTTGGAATAGGATCAGCCAGAGTGCAGTCAATTGTATAACTAGTTAGAGCATAAGTTATCATTGATGCGGGTGTGACAGTCATCGACACGATCTGATTTGGTATAGACGTAAGAGTCAGTCCTGAAGTTAAAGTATCAACGATGCTATCAAGTCCACTATCATAGTAGGTGTAAATAGTAAAACTGGCAGTTGTCATAACCTGATTTGGATTTGTCACGGAGTTGAAAGTGATAGTAAGAGTGGTTCCGGCTACAACTGCTCCAGACACTGTTAGATTGGCGAAAGAGGTGCTTGAGACAGTGCATCCGACCACTCCATTACTGCATAAACAGGTACTTGCCAGCGTGATCGCGGTATAAGCTGGAAAAGTGATGCCAATATAGCTGCCAGCTATGAGTCCATTCGCAGTATTAAACGATATCACATATTTTGTGACAGCGTTGACTGCATACGAATTGGCAGTGAGTGAGGCTGTTGAGATAGTACCTGTGCTGCAGTGAATGGTGACTGTGGTTGATTCGATTCCATAGGATATTCCTCCGCTGACGTTATAAGTCGTATAGGTGAAGGTAAATGGTCGTGAGGAAGGAGGAGTAATGATAGTAAAACCTGAAATGATGCTGATTTTGCTGGTTGGGCCCGTGTAATCGCTAGTGGTGACTCCGCTGAGCGTCAGTGAGGTTGAATTTTGAGCTACGATAGTGCCAGTTCCGAGAATATAGCTTATACTCACTCCTGCGGAGGACACAATCTTCATAATTGGTTTCTTACCTGAAACTGTCCGCTTGACATCAAATAGGGATTTTTTACATAAAATTGCAGAGTTCTGGCCGTGTAGATTGTCGATATGTTGGTATTGCTGGCTAAGATGGTCGTAACACTGGTGGGAATATTGAGAGTCGTTTCTGTCAAGCTAATTCCCGTGCAATTTTGAGTTATTAATCCGTTGAGCAGCAATTGATAGGTAATTGGGGTATAGGCCGACAGACTCCAGAAGTTACGGATAAGTCCAATATTCATAACAATCGGCGACGCTAATGTTTTAGTACTCGTGACGAACCCACTGATATTGAAGACCTCCACATAGGTATTGACCTGATTGGAACACGAGAGGGTGGGAGCATCAGAATTCTAACTTAACAAAAAGATACGGATACTCCAGTGCAGGTCAATGTATTGGCTACTGCGAGGTTTGTGACGCTAGTAAGAAAGGCAGGTACTGTGATCTGAAGGTAGGTGTTGGCAAGTATCTGTACAGAAGGAGTAAATGAAACTGTGTGTGTCGAACTGGCTCCTGTTACTGCGCTGGCACTTGTATAGGAGCAGCTGTTCATCACAGAAGGAATATAGGTAATTATGGTGCTGCCTGAGGCGATGGAGCTGATGAAAGCAGTAACGGTTTAGCTGGTAGCTGCCCAAGGGTTGGTGATATTAAACTACATCTATGGCTTATTACCTGCAGACTGAGATAGGTTTGGGAGTTTGCAAGCGAGGGATAGATGTTCGTCATGTAGATCGAGTATGTATTGGAGGCAGCGTCGTAGGCTGCATAGCAGGAAGCTGTCGAGTACGAACTGATATTGGAGGTCGCAAATAAGCAGCCTGAGAGGGTACTATTCGATATGCTATAATCGCTAGGGAACTGCACCTGCACGATGGAAGAGGCGGGAATAGTACTGTTAAAATAAAAGCTCATGAGGTAGTTGACGTTCGGCTGAAAAGTTTGGTAATTGCTGAGGATGGCTCCATTGGGGCAGGAGAGAGTAATTGGACCAGCCCGACAACCTATGCTCAGCAGTGCTACCAACATTGTCGTAACGAGGAGGGATAGCTGTTCAGCAGTTCGCATGATCAATATAATATGTTTAAATCTATCGGGCAAATTATCATCGATATATTGGTCGTTGATTATGATAAGTGGCTGATAGTTGGACTGATATGGTTGCATTCATTATAACATGTAAGATGATAGTAAAGATGACAGCCGAGATGTGCTTCTAGGGGTGTATCCTGCCTACTACTTGGCTGCTCTTCGGCGCGTATCGATGACAACATGCAGTATGTGCTCACTAGCAGCATGGTTTTCACTAAAATTCAGCAAAATAATATACCCTTGCGATAGTTGTAACTGCCTCCAGAAACGAGAGAGGCTATTATGATAAAACTAGGCAGTCAAAAACACTCCACGAATAAAGCGAGGTTTGTTTACTCGGAATAAATGTTGTATCTAACTATGATCGCATCATTGGCTGATTATAGGCAGCTCCACAGCGATCCAGTAACATAAGGTTGCTATCAGTAAATGAAACAGGGCGATATCGCCAAGATATATACAACTTTGGATGAGGTGGGCTATTAAAAATATGAGGTGATGCACTTCTACCTCAAAACTAAGAAGAAGTCAAAGATACTCATGCGGTACGAACCAATTCCCTCCCTCAAAGGTTAGTAAACTCCAGCCCTCTTTAAAAATTACAAATCAGTCCAAGATTACAAAAGCAACAAAAATTAATAAACTGTCCTGGTAGTCCTCTCCTCCGATCCGATCGCAACTATCCTCTAAACCCGCGTCCAACTCCCCCAGTTACACCTAACAATCGAAATCCTTTCCAACATGGACGGCACTGCCATTACTTCCAAAGTTCCTCTTCAAATGCATCCCAACTGATCCAACTACATAATTTATGATATCTGCACAAAAACATCAAAATCTCATTTGACAACGGTCCGACTCTTCTTTAAGTCCTCTCGGTTACGCATACCATATGCTGAGTTGGTTATTTTTAGTGGCTGGTTGAATGAAGCATCCTTGAGTTCGTTTATTACCTCCATGTTCTTTTTGTGGTAGAGAGTCACCACTTGCCCTTATTTGCCCTAAATCAACATAAAAGTACGGCTCGACCTGTCCTCCCGGCTCTCTGCAAGTAGTCACAGGTGCTTAGAGGAAAATCGTAGTTGATGACCCTCTCCAATTCAGGGATGTCCAACCCTCTAGCTCCTAGATCAGTGCTGAGCATAAGTTTGCTTTGTCCATCTCTAAACAGCTGATAATTCTGCAGTCTGGCCTGCTTATGCAGTTAACTATGCAGCGACACTGGCTTCATCCCTCTCTACTCCAACACATGCTGCAGTTCGTGGAGACTGGTAATAGTGTTGCAAAATATGATTGTTTTGGCGTCTCTGCGGTGATTCAATAATTGCATCAGCGGCTCGTGCTTGTCCAAGGAGGCACAGTGGATAAACTCATGTCTGATGTTCTACAGGTTAAAATGCGAGTTCTTGTCGATTATCTCTACGACATCCCCCAGCTTTTGCTTGAGGTAACTCTGCAACTCCTTAGAGTTGGTTGTACCCGACAGGATTATCTTAATGTTCCTCTCCTCCTTAAACTAGTCAGATTTTATCAATAAGCCTTAGACTATAGAAGTGAGTCTGCCCATCTCATAGAGAGTGTCAACTTCGTCCACAACTATCCACTTTAAATTTGACAGAAACAGCTCTCCCTTTGATATGAGAGGAGTCAACCTAGGATACGTACTGACGAGTATGTCGACTCCAGTTTAGATTGACTTTCTTTCTTCAGCCATTGAGCGTCCTATGTTGATGCCTTCTATTTTGAATTTAGAGTAATGAGCAATTTGTTTTCCCACATTCCTGCACTGTAGAACTAACTATTTATTGGCGGTGAGGACTAAAGCGCGTGGACGTTGGGAGGCAGTAAGGATACCGACGCCTTCTTCCTCCTCTTTTAGTGCATTTACCATTGGTATTAGATAGGCCAGTGTTTTGCCTGAGCCTGTCGGAGATGTGATATGCCTGATTGAGTTCTGATGATTATTTAAATTAGCTAGGAGTGCATATTGGATGTAGGTAGGAGTATGGATATTATTTCCTTCAAGGAAGGAATGAATTGACTTGTGTAGAGGGAAATGAGTGAATGCTGGTAGGCGTAGGCTGCTGCCTGCGAACTAAAACAGCAATCGTAGCGAAAGTTGTCTACTCTGAGTTTGACAGCTAAACATTCTAATTCTGAACCAACTATAATCATCTCAATTAGCATTAAAGTAAATCTCAACAGAGTCATTTCGCTAGTTACTATTCAAAATCAGATGGTTAGTAAATTGATTTATCCTCTACTGATTTTTTATAGATATCAGCATCAGTTACTGGGGGTTAATCATTTATTTATTTACGATGATGGACACTTAGCAACAATAAAAAGTTATAGGAGCAATACTTAGGAGAAAAGAGAATTCACAATGTGCGGACTGTAATGGAAAGTCGCCT
>Ga0302188_10003190_pt1 | contig 11516 bp, 11 predicted proteins | sample II_Bog_E2_1_FD_198783 | JGI IMG/M metagenome (GOLD analysis project Ga0302188, IMG submission 198783) | Peat permafrost microbial communities from Stordalen Mire near Abisko, Sweden - II_Bog_E2_1 | ecosystem: Environmental > Terrestrial > Soil > Wetlands > Peat | place: Sweden: Abisko... | reverse complement strand
ACTTTAAAAATATATTCTTCAAAGATATAATTCTATGTTATCCCCATCATATATCCTGACATGATATAATTATATTATTGGGTACAATAACGAGTCACATGGACAATTCGTCTAAACTTTAAATCCATGCCATTGGTCCACGTTTATAATTATAATTATAGATGAATAAGTTCGATTTTAAATAAAAGGCTGCAAGCATTCTCAGAGGGGCAAGTTATGTTACTGATTTTGATCAAGCATAACTGCAAAAGATCTTAGATGCCTGCAGAGATGATCCAAAGCTGAAACCAGTTGCTGTTCAAGTTAAGCGACGTCTTTCATGGCTAAGCATTAAATAAAATTTGCGATAAATTGAAGGCATGATTAATAGGGCTGATAAAAAGATCGTTGTGAATTAGTGCCAAACAAAATAGGTTGAACATCCGTTATCCCGACCAATGTCCCGATGGTTGAGTATATTGCCTCAATTTATTCAGAAATTATTCACTGAATAACGCTAGCTCTACTTCCCGCTATCTCAAATATTAGAATCATCGACCATTTTACTCAAACCCCCAAATGATCAAAAGATAATGATTGCATTGCTTTTCTTCAAAATTAATTCTAACTCAAAATAGAAAAAATCAATAAGATCATTCAACTCACGCATCCTTGCAAAATTTACTATAAGCCTATTTCGCGCACGCCTTAAGGCGTTCAAACCATGTCTAATTGCCCTTTATTTCCTATGCAGCAGAGGGCTGCGTTGCAAAGTTAACGCCTTCCATAGTATGCAGAGTTTGTACCCTAATTACGCTATACACTTCCCATTACTGTAGTTTAAAGTTTTTGCGACTGGTGCCTGTGAAATCGCGTTTATTGAAATTAATTCCCTTCGGATGCTCGAAGTTTCGAGGAAAATATGAAGTTGTGTTTGCAATTTCGTTGGTTCGATCGCCAATGAGAAGGTCATAGCCCCCACCGAACGTTGGTCCGTATGATTTAAAGCAGCAAATTGCCTTGTTTTTGAGTGCTCTAACTAATGGGTATTTCGCTTTGTCTGTGACTGAAAACAAGAAGGTTTCCTTCTTCAAATCCGACTTGAAGTGCGTTACATTTTATTCGAATTATTCCTCCCAGGTAAGAGGCGTGAATCCACCGATAATTTTGAAATCCTCGGTGAGACAAAGAGTGAGAGTGTTTTAATAAGAGTCGCATATTTAATGAAAATCGGCCACTCTGAAGTTGTGATTACTCGCTCTAAATATAAGCTTGAAGGCGACCTAATGGTCGAAGAAGCCGGACAATGAGTCAAAAGAGTTGACAATAACACTGGAGTTGATGTTTTAATACTCGACCTTTTCCTTTGGATTGTGATTAATGTGCAGCTCTCTTTTGCTTATGCAGGCCTATGAATCGGATTCAGAGTCGAGGTCCTTACTTTTGATTGCGATTCTGCTGGTCATCGTGAGAAATTCCTTGAGAGTTCGAGTGCGGCCTCCCAGAATCATCTCTTTATTGGGAGTTTCTGTTTCATGGCCTTCGTTGCCTGTAAATTTGACTTTAAACTCCCTGTTCTATATTCTTGAGGTCTAAGACTTTTCTCTGTAAAACATGAGCCCAATTCAAATAAGGCATTATAATTCAAAATACAATTTAATGAAAGCCTAACTCTTAACAATATGATGCATACCTATCTTGGCAATATCAGCTCACACCAATTCTTATTTAATTTCATCCCTAAAAAAAGCTAGCCTGGGTTTTATAATATTTGGATGAAAAATAAAGTACAATCGCGATTAACCCAATTTCGCCAATAAATCAGAAGAAATCAAATTTAAAAAATAAAAACTTAGTTTCGCAAATATTCTGAACTGGATCTTACAACTATCAACCAAGTGGCCACTTCAATGTCCCTACCTCCTAAGCCTGAACCCGAAAAATATACCTTAGAGGAAATTATTTCACTCACAGCTTAAAGCCTCGTTAGACCACCGCTATCTCCGTCAGCAATATAAGACGAATCGACCTCCCCAAGCATTCCCATCGAAGGACACATTCGCTTTTGGAAATTGTATTCATAGCAGCTGCATCTCAGCCCCCAAACTAAAAGTTAGTCAGCAGTGGCTATTTTACTGTTTATAATTAAAAAGCACACCTATGAAAACATTCATTACAATACGATGTATGAACTTCATTTTCTTAATACTTTGGAATTAGTTTGCTGTAAAATGAACAAAAATGATAAGGATAAAGTTCTAGATTGGATTGCAGGGGCTGAAGGACTAAGAGTCATCGATGCTTGTCTCAGCTAAAATTGTTAAAATTATTTTTTAAAGTATCAAAACTATGTCAGAGTCTATAGAGTATTGGAGCTAGGTCTTAAAAGTGAATTAAAGTCATAAAGTATAGAAGCTGCGAGAATTTTAACAAAGATCATAAAGAATGCTGACTGGGATGATACATTTTCCTTGTATTAGAATGTTCAAGGCCTCATGACTTATCTTTGCATAAAGGTCTAAAGATATTGTGATAAGGAAGAGACGGAAGTATATAATATTGCCATGATGTTCCTTCTCGATTCATATGACTAAGCAATTTTAAATTATGCTAGAGCAGGAGTCGCCTACATCGCAGGGTTGCTGATCAGCTCAAATATTGATAGTAACCGTAATGAAGGGCTTTAAATCTTTCGGATTCTATCTCACATATAAGGCAGAAAAATGGTAATATTTCTATTATAAAATCAAGATCTCCTTCGAACCAGAATATGGGAGCAACTATTGACGACTGAAAATTTTAGTAAAAGCAAAAATATCAAAATTAGAAAGAACTACTTTTCTGTCTTGTAAAATTTGTTGTCCAATGGCGAAAAATAAGACATCGAACTCTTATGCTCGAGATTTGCAGATCGCTATGAGGACGTTTTTGAGATGCTTAGCGAATCACTATAAAATGAAGACGAAGAATTTACCCTCCTTAGGGTCATTGGGTGTCTGTCTTCGCTGATGTACTTGGGCAAACAAAATTAAGCAACAACCTTACTGAAACAGGTGTTCGAGGAAAGAGGTATAAGCAGATCATTGTAAAATTTGGCCAATCACGAGAGTAAGTAAGTCTGTACTAAAGCAGCCTAAATGATGAAATTACTGCAGTGCGATAAGCAATAGGAGGAGATACTTTGATTATTGATGGTGATAATTTTCAAGATCCTTATATTTTAAGCAAAAATATGTAAATCATGAAAGCTTATGAATTTTATTGATCAGCTGCTTTATTATGGTCTACTTTTGTTACAGCAGCCGCCTTAACTCCTATAATTACTCACCCTTAGACTAAATGTAAAGATGGTTAGTTTCTTGCTTGGCCACAAAAGAGTGCGTGCTCTTTTTGCTTCTGGTTCCTTGTTCCGTTTTTAGGCGTTTCTCTCTCCAATGACCCTTGAACATGCTCTTCTCAAAAAATGATTATCTTGTTTTATATCGACCGTACTACTGAGTCTCCGTTTAATAATTGGTGGAAGGTCGGTCATCTTTCCTATCCTTTTTAACAGATGACGTAAATTAGCGACTCTCCCTTTAGATTTACTGCAGTTGCGTTTATCTTTCCTTGAGTTTGGCTTATAAATCTCTAACTTTGACTCTTAGATCGTTGATTTATCGTAATAGCTCAGAATTTTCTCTATTTTTTCGGGATATTTGAATGTTATTCTGCTTATCATTCTTTTTGCCTGTCTAAACTGCTTCAATCAAACACACTTCCAAATGCTCTCTGACTCTGTTGAGTTAACCCAAAGGACTGTTGGGCCGTTTCTGTTCCTGCAGGTCCTTTAACTATCCAGGATTTTAGTAATTTTCCAATATCCTGATGAGCATTCTTCTGATTTACTGGATGGGTGCTTTTGTAGCTTACCTCAGTTTATCCATGACTGTTCCATAGTTTTTGTCAAGTTTTCTTTCCCTTACTTGAGTGGTGCCTAAACTTTGTCTGAGTTGACTCACGTCCTTTTTGAGTAGAGAAATGGTCTGTTCATGTTAATGAGCCTTTTTCGTAATTTTTTCATATTCTTCCTCCAGCTCAATCATATTGTCCTTCAATTTTAAGATTTCATCCTCCTTCGGATCACTGATATTTTTCATTTCAATGATCCGATATTTAAAGATTTAGTTTGATTTTTCAAGTTATTCGATACGCTTTTCCAAGCAAACAATGGTTCCATCTTTTTCTACGACTAAATTTTAAATCCTGTTGTACTCCCTAATTAGCTGTTCCCCTCGCCTGGTTTCCTCCTTCAGTTTTGCTTCCAACTAATTATTCTGCATTCGTAGGACATCGAGCTGAATTCTCTCTTCTTCGAACTCTTTTGATAAGTTATATTTCTGAGAAACAGCCTCGCTATACTTAACCTCCAAGTTCACCACATTCTTCTTCAAGTTTACAATGTTATTTTCTGTTGCATTCTGAAATCTCTTCAGAAGATTCTCATTTTATTGCTAAAGCTCAGACAGTCTGGTCTCATACTATTTTTTTATCTCGTAAAGCTACTCCCTGTGATCGCCCTGATGAAGCTGCTTCTCTAAAGTTTTACTGTACTAATCCCTCACGCAGAATATATCTTCAGAATGCTTCTGCTCTAATAAATGCAAGTTTTCCTTGGCCAAAATTTGATTGCGAAAGGCTATTTCTTCAGAAGTTAATAATTTGTTGGTCGTAATAGCCATTTTTCTTTCATACATTCTCTCAAGTTCCTTGACATGCTGCAGAGTTTCCTGTTCATGAGCTCTTAGATTTTAATCTAGAGTTTGTTCTGTTTTGACCTTCTCCGCTCGAATTTAAAGGTATCTTTCTTCTTTATCCTTTAACTCGTTCGTAAAACGATTCCTTTGCTCAGCCTACCTCCTACAAAACTAATCCTTTAACTGTTCCAACTGAAACCTCATTTTTTCCTCAACATCCTTTATTTTTTCTTCGTACTTGGCATATTCGCTTTGATATTTTTCGATTCGCCGCCGCTAAATGCCAACTATCTACAGATTATACTTTTCATCAGAGCCCCACTAAAGGCAAAATATGTCTCCTTATTAATTCAAACACAATACAATGCCCGATCGGACTGTATAGATCTTGGTCTCTGCCGATATTTTAAAGCTCTGATGGCTGTTTAATGTATGAATAATGTTATTGAAACCTTTGCATCGATATAATTCTCCTTGCACCGTCGTTAATATGAAATTATTATTTTGCACTAACAAATTAGTCAGTTTTTTATCTATCTTGATTGATTCGATAACGGAATTGCTTTAAATTTGTATGATATCCATCTATCCCCAAATTACGATTGAATTGTGATAGACAGCTGCCCCTTTAATTGGAAAAGATATGCCACATGCATTTTCATGGCGAATTTTAAAGGAAGAATCCACCGACCAGAAATAATAGCCATTTTGATGGAATCCAAAGACCTGACTATCTAAAGACGTCCATAACATCATTTATACTGGTCTACTGGCAGACAATACTTCAATGCATTAAAAATTGTTGAGCACGTTGTAAAGATAGATTTTATTGCCTTGCTTTCCCCCCACTTTTGAATACATAATGCTTCCGGAGTTGTTAAAGCCAATTTATTTGCAATGTGCCATCTTTATGTCTTTTAATACCTTAAACTAGTTGTAAAGCACGAAATATACTCTCACCGTGCTGCGAAAAGCAACTCCCACTATGGGCTGCATTGGATGAATGCCTATTGTTTCAATCAATTCCCCTTCTCCAATTTAATTAAGCATCTTATCACTTACAAGGGAAGTGCTTCTGAGAAGTTTCTTCTTTGATAGTGAAAGCTCTCGAACATTGGCTCTCATACTCAAAAAGCATTGAAATGTAATAGGACTGTAAATGCTTAGTATACTCGCAGTCGAAATTACAAACATCGCTTGGAGACTTGGATATGTTTTGATTTGATTTTCCTTATAATGTTCAATTGAATATACAGGTAGATCTTAAATGCGTTTGCGAGAGGATTCCTCTTGCTGATGCCAGCCAAATTCAAAGGAATAGTTGATAGATTTAGTCTTTTCGCAGTAAAATGCGAGCATGTCTTCCTGAGGAGATAATTGCAGGTGAGAACTAGGATGACAAGACAAGGAGAACTGCGATTTTAGTTCATACAGACTCGAGTTCTTTTTATAGATGCGCAAATAGGAGTTATTCAAGACGATAAACCCGGAAATCATATTAGTAATCATACTGATATTGCGGAAGTTCTCAATAGTTTGAACTTCCTTGAATTCGATAAAGATATGAATGGCGTCATTGGTTGCGACAATGAGTTCTTCCGTGGCCCAGCAGTACATGACTTCCTTCCATTTGATCTATAAGTGATGTTTTTATACTATTCTCACTGAGTGGTCATCATTTAGAAGAGCGATAACTTAATATTATACAATCTGTTGAGTATCTCGACAGAAGAGCGAAAAGATTTAAATACCTTCAATCTGCTTAATTTTAAATTCTTCCATAATGCCTGAAACGAAACCACGACCGGCGAATTGACGATGTTCGAAATTAACAACGAGTATTTCGACGTCAATTTACCTTTTTACAATCAGGTAGATGTAATTTAGCGATTGATGAATTTCAAATCTCAATTATTATTCGTTTTCAGTCCTTCGAGCAAGTTCAGATGCCACTTTGATATGCAGCTAATTGTGAGTGTAAAAATGCAGATTGATGTCTCTGTTACTGGCGCGTTATGCGAGCACCAAACAATTCGGAAAAGAAGCAAAACCGATGTAGCGTTAGAAATGTTTGTGTGTGAAGTTGTAGTTTTAAAGTTTGATAAAGTTAGGCATGGCTTAGTTTGTGACTACCTCTCGAATGCAGATGTAGTTTTCTACTAAGTATGCGATTTTAGTATAGTCGTAGATACAAAAGAGTTCGGAGGGAGTCGAGAGACATTCCACAACTCGAAAATTATCGGACATCAGTTATTTATTATAAATTATGTGATTTTTCTTATTATCATTTTGTATTGGAGTGCATGCCAATAAATGAAATTAAATCGGTTCGGGTGGGTTAATTTAGGTCTCCTATATATCCTTGATAAATGATTCGGGCAGAAAGGTCACTTTGGTTATTTTGTCGGAATTATTTCTCTTTATATATATGAATTAATCCAAATATTGGAAGTAACGGATATTATAAAATTTGATTATGGGTAACGACGGGGGCTTCTGTTGCGATCATAGTGCTGACTTTCCTCTCATATCAGAGGATCCTGCAAATTCAATCATTAAATCAATCAGACCGAATCAACCTTCATCTGTTGTTCCTGCTGAAAGCGATGAAAAGTCAATCATAAATGACGATAAATTATCATTCAAATCGGAATATAAATACAATTAACAAAATGTAAAAAAATCAATGAGGAGTTCAATCTACTATTAAAAATAAAGTTAAAGGACGCTTTAGGAAATTAACCGAAGATAACAAAAAAAATCAACCATTTAACAAGAAATTAAAAAAGAAAGAGAGCGAACACTGAAGTCTCAAAGAGAGAAAAACATGCATAAAAAGAGAGAATAAAAAGAAAATTAAAGAGTTAATAAAAAAAGCCAATCTTCTTTCAACACTAAAAAACCACATATATCCCGTGGTGAACCCCTCAAATAAGTTACTGGTTCAATCTCTCGTCCTCATTACGACTTTGAGTTTGTGGTGAACTACTACAACTGATTTGATTCATGATATTATTGATCTTCCGCTATTATAATACCAATTATGAGTAATAAAACTCTCACGAATGAACAAAAAGCTAAGTGTTTTGCAAATAATGTGCTTAATAAGATTTTAACAATAATTGAACAGCATAATGAGAAGGTGGACTCACTCAACGATGACATCATGCGCAGCAATAAAAGATATAAAACTATCAAAGCAAAGTCAGATCCCTAAAGGGAGGCTGAATTCTATACAAATGCATAGAATATCGCTGAAAAACTTAGTATTCGAGAGATAACTTAGAGCTTCTTAATAATAAACTTGCCGCTACTAAGAAAATATCAAAGGAAAGACGCGATCTCTATTATGACAAAATTACCATAATGATCACTAACATTGATCATATTATTGACGTCAAAGGAGTCAAAATTTTAATTGATTAATAGGTAGCATAAAGGATTCAGTCGATAGGATAAACCATAGACGAAATACATAAGAATCTGCTTTTACTTGATCAGTAATCACGAGCTTTTTGCTGTGGCAATGATAGAACGTAGTCTTTATGTTAAATGTAGAACTGCGCACATGGTTGAGAAAGGTCTGCTTGATTTGGTAAGCTATGCTCAATTTGTGCAATTGCTGTACGAGGCAACTCCTCTGATAAACCTCTAAATTCAAAACAGATATGTCGAATTATAGTACGAGAGGAGTATCTTCAACGATATTGAGTATTTATAGTAAAATGAAGCAAAGTGGTTTTATCCTTTTGGCCGGATCCATAAATTATTGAAATCCCTATTCTTGTGGAGCAAGTAGTGGAAAAAATGGGGATAAATAAATCTTCTTAAAGGCTGCTTGAATGTGAACAGGACTAAAGAGAAAGAATGACATATTTAAATATCCTTTTAGCCAAAGAGCTCTAAAGGCAAACAACTATAAGAGAGGCTCATGAAATGCTAATAGGCTTGGGCAGATCACAAAATGTCAATAAAGCCATCAACAGTTATAAGGCAATCTCATAATAAGTAATCATAAATAGAAACAGGCAGATATTCAAGCCGCATAATCCAAGTGTTATCCTGCTCTCTGCAACATTTTAGGAGCATTATATGAAGAAGGTAGATATGTCGCTAGAGATATGAAGACAGCTTTCCATTATTATATTAAATCAGCCTCGGTGTAAGATCCTGAAGGATTGTATAAAATTGGTAAATATCTATAGAAACAAATGGTAAACTCTTTGGAAGTATTTTAGAAAAAGTACGTCAATCGCAGCGAGGAAATTAAAGATGCTATCGAATATTATGAAAAATCAGCCAGTAAAGGACATCTTGATGCTATTACCGACTTAGGGCACATCTTTGAAAATGGAATTAAGAAGGAAAAAATTTATATAGAACAGTCCCTTAGTTCTCCTTAACAGAACTAAGAATTTATCATTGAACCAAATCTCTATAGAGCTTTAAAATATTACCAAATTGCAAAGAAGGAGGAGTTTCCGAGAGCCCTTAACAACCTAGGAGCTCTTCTAATTCGTGAGGGTCATAAAATTTCCGAAAGTATGAAAGGATCAAATTTAGAGAAGGGAATTAAATACTTCAAGAGAGCAACTGAGTTACAGTATGGCAAAGCATACTTAAACTTGGGGAAATGCTACTAAAAAGGTATTGGAGTTAAAAAGAGTCTATAAAAAGCTAAGTCACTCTATATATAAGGCACTCAATTAGGGGATAATTCATGTAAATTATAATTTGTCAAGTTCTTCCTTTCAGATTCAACAAGAGCAGAGGGGAAAGTTGATGTTAAAATGTATGAATACCTTCGTCAGGTTATTCTTAGTTAATAGTCTAATAGTGAAGCTCTTTATTTGATGGGAGTATTTCAATAAAAAGGGATTGCAGTCAGAATCAACCAAGAAGGCGCATATTATTATATAAGTAGAGCTGCTGAGCTATAACACTCGCCTTCTCTTGTTAAACTTGGAGATTACTACTACTCTGGCTATTATGTGGCTAAAGATATTTAAAAGGCTAAACTATGCTATGAAAAGGCTGCACTTAAGGGTAACAGCCAAGGATTTATTAATTTAGGGCTTCTTTATGAGAAAGGATTGAGTGAAAGGACTAAACAAGATTCTCTTTAAGTTGCTAATAATTATTTTCTTGAGGCTGCTAAATTGAAAGATCCCAATGCTCTTATTTTTTTGAATAGAGAATGCAATCATGATAGTATAATCATGAAGCAAGCTGCTGAACTTGGAAGTATTGAAGCTTTAAGATTATTAGCTAAGACTAATCATCTTGTATAATAATAGACAAAAATATTTAAAAATGGAGCCGTTGAGTACGAAGATATACTGAACAAATACATAAAAGAGGCCAATGACTTAAATAAATAAAATAAACGCAATACAAGGAAAACAGTGGCCCCAGCTAGCCCAAGACTTCGGCAAATGCTGATTTACTCTCCCCGAAAAAGACCTTAGATTTTAACTAATTACTTTTCTCCTGGAAAAAATAGTCACAATAAGATGAGAGAAGGTATTCGTTCTCAATAATACTTTCGTAAGTGATTAATTGATTGATTACATCATTTAAGATGATAAAGTTATAAAGTGATTCATTCAAGTAGACCGGTTTAATAAAATAAAATCATCAACAATACTGTCAGTCTTTACAATATCATATTAATCTCTATGATTTTTTACGGTTAAAAAGATTGCGACGAAGCTGGTCAAATTTTGAAGCGCTGCGAGCTGGCTCGGTCACTTCATAGCTACGTTTGCGAGCCACTGAAGCAGCACCGCACAAACTGTTGCTACTGTTTTCTCTTTTGTAGTTGGTTGAGGCACTATAGTTTGCCAATGGCTCTCTTTTAGTAGGATTTTCGCGCAGATAAGGGGGAAATTCTAATTGTTTGGATTGGACTGTATTATTCTCCATTGTGTCAGATTTAAAATCCTGATAGCTGATTAGATGAGGATCGATCTTACTAACATGACTAATTTGGGAAGGGGAAAGTTCAATTCCTAGTCCTTACTATTGACTCATGTCCATTATGGAAATCACATTCGAATCACAGGGCTTCATAGGGATTTTATCATTCGAATTGTTCAATTAGTACTAAGCGATAACGTCGCTGATCTTAATTCGTTTGGTATTGGAGCCGACATAATTATTGGCGGTGACGCTGCTTTAATTTTTCAATTTTAGCTAAAGAATTTCCTTTAAGGCAGCGTTCTCCTCGACAACGTTCTTTTTGGTTTGTTCCGCTTAATTTAAGTTTTGTTATAATTTTTAGATTTTGATCTGGTATATCGTGACGATTTGGTTGATGATGTACAACAGTTCTTGATACATACTCAGCCATTCATTGCTGCACTCCTCCCCAAATTTTACAAATTCCTATTTGAAACCACTCACTTTATCAGCAATTGAAGTCATCTTTTGCTTGTTTTAGTGAGCTTTTTGCACCTATTGCTGAGATACTTCCTATAATTTTTTAAGGAGATATTGGTGCATGTGGTAGGACTGGTCAATAGTGTTGCTCAGTTGCAAGTAGCCCATGTCTTGAGAAGTAAAGGCTTTATTCTTTTTAGATTTTGATAGAAGCATCACTGCTCTCCTGCTATAATAAAATTAACGACTATAAATTTTGAGATGTATCGTGCTCCACTTAAAATTATCATAAGATCACATATTCAGCATTTTCTACATCCGTTCTATCATAACTCGCTGCTTTTAGATTAACGCATCTTTTTACTTTAATTTTCGAGATGCATCGTTCATGTCCTCAGTCATTTAATTAATTATTTTCTT
>Ga0302188_10003183_pt1 | contig 11525 bp, 6 predicted proteins | sample II_Bog_E2_1_FD_198783 | JGI IMG/M metagenome (GOLD analysis project Ga0302188, IMG submission 198783) | Peat permafrost microbial communities from Stordalen Mire near Abisko, Sweden - II_Bog_E2_1 | ecosystem: Environmental > Terrestrial > Soil > Wetlands > Peat | place: Sweden: Abisko, Stordalen... | reverse complement strand
TGCGATACTCCTCGTTGCTTGATTGCGTTTCTTCAAGCGATTCCTTGAGCTGCTCCGTTATGATCTTCTGGCGCTTTTCCAATGCATTGATATAGGCCGTTGCAGCCGCCAATTCATTGCGCAGAGAGCACAATTCACTTTGATCACTTGCCGTCGCAACCCCTTGCAATCCCGCACAATCCACACCGGCCGATCTCAATCCCGATGCAATCCCTAGCTCATTGATCCCCTCGAAAAGAACGAGCAAGCACATCTCGGATACTGGCGAAGTGATCGGGATCACCTCGAATGCGATCTCGCGTCGCTCATGATGACAAATGAGCATTTGCCGTTCCCTGCGGATGGGCGCAAGCTTCTGACGAACCTCCTCTACAGCCTCGCTCAATGATTTACCGAAATCCGCTGAAACCATATCGAGCAGAGAACGATCAGCATCTCCATCCCGAATATCGAAGTACGGAGAGACATCGCCACGACATTGAATGATATCCAAATTCACCGTCACAAGAAATCCTGCTGGAGTCAGGCGATTCAGGACAATCTGATCAGCGATGTGTCTCAGGCCAGAATCTGACGTGATGATCGCAGTTCCCGGATTGGTCACATCCAGTTCATCCACACTCCCATCGGCAGCCATCTCCCGTCTGCACTGTGTGAAAATGTACGCTGATTTGAGAAAACGTCCGGTTTCATCGATGGCCATGAAATATTGCCTCAAATCGCCTTGCGTCCCAGGAATCGGCAAAAGGAGCATGCCACCATGGTTCAGTCCCCGGTGGAACGTGCGAATTACGGCTCTATCAAGAAGCGCCGCCGAATACCTCGGAACCCCCCAGCAGCAAATGATGTCGAGTTTGGAAAAGGGGATGTCTGCCGCAATGTCATGTCTCGCGAAGACGCAAATATCCCTTATTCTCTTGCAAATCCGATAGCCATCCCCCTCACGTTGAAAATACCGCTGTAGTCGATCGGGAGGCAACATTTCCGCAAGGTGATTCGAGAAGCAGCCATGTCGGGCATGATCAATCGCCCAACTGCTTTGATCAGTTGCGAAGATTTGGACCCGCTTGTCTGTCGCAGAATATCTCAGGCATTCTATCAACTCAATGGCGAAGGCATATGCATCGAATCCCGTTGCACAGCCCACTATCCAGACTCTGATCGCGAGACTCGACTCTCCATTCCTCAATTGCGACAAAAATGAGGACGAAGCCATCAGCGAGAGCAACTCTCGATCTTGATAGACTGAACCGGCTGATAGTACAATGTCCTGCGCTAGAGCGTCAATTCCAAGGGATGACTTGCTCAAATGATGAACATATGACTCCCATGCCATTGGTTTCCCATTTGCCGTGACCAACCGGTCCAGTGATTCGATTGACAGGGATCGCAATTGCTTGAAATCCGATTGCGTCACTGACTGCAAGAGATCGAGAATCCGCTCGTGAATTACCGGATACCGGGCAATGGAGCCGACGGGATGTTCGTCTATCGCATTTTCTTCCTGCCCAACCCGCATCCCAGGCTGGTCGTGAACTCCACCCAAATCGACAATGTGCTTCGCGATGACACCCGGGGGGAGAACCATAGCGTCGGACTCGTTGTCATCAGCACTATCGCGATCCTGACCAGCCCCATCTTGACGGAAGATAATCCCACCCGCAGCCTTGATCGCAGCGAGCCCCGCATTGCCATCCCCTTCAGATGCTGAAAGGAGCACTCCGATCGCGCTCCCAGGACGGTAAAGGGCGAGCGACGTGAAGAACGCATCAATTCCCTTATGCGTTTTCTCCCCATCCCCCCATGGCGTAATCCGAAGAACTCCATGCTCAATGCCAACCCGATCATGGAGGGACGCAAGATACATCGTATCCGGCTGGACTACATCCCCATCCCGTGCCTCCTTCACGGGCATGTGGCAGCAGCGAACCAGGGGAATGGCCATTTGATTGGGCAAGGGAATGGGTAACTGAATTCCTTCAGCTCCATCGCCCTGCAATATGAGAACGAAGGCCATACCAGGTGAGCTGGGCATTCCTGCGAGAAAATCATGGAGAGCCGACAGGTATCCTTCGGACGCACCGATCCCAACAATGCTGAAGTCCACAGGATTCGCTTCGCTCACTGGCGAAATGCCAGATGGGGTCATGAGCGGTACCGTTCCGCCCTGACCGCCAGGCGCTGGGATGAATCCTTGTCGGTCATGAGTCGCACAGGACATGCGTGTACCCATCTGCCTTTCGCGAAGGCCGCAGACCACTGGAGGCGGACATTGAGACCCTTGGCGTCATGAAATCCAGGAGAATCCCTGCAGCATTCTTGCTACAGGCCCAAAAGAATCGGGGGATCCAGGATCCGACACATGGTCCAGCCCGCTATGAGCAGATGATGTATTTCATGACAAGCCGAGTACCTCGTAGTATCGACTCGACGAAAACAGGGACAGCCAAAGTCACACCAATGGTCGGCACTCCAGATCGCACATCGATTTCTGAACTGGGCACTGATACGTGGCGATGAGCTTCATAAGACATCTGGCGCTTGCCTGAGACATATGTTTAGTGGTTGCCATTGCTTACAGTTCATACACCCATCGCAAGTCCTTGGGATGACAGTCGACGAAGACGTGGCAATGCCAAGAAATGGGTACAAGACGCGCAGGCAGACGCCGCCGTCATCATCATCTCCAGCAACGTTAATATATAGTCGATTCATCGCCCGCTGGATGGGCACCATCCCTGTCCGTTCGTGTCGTGCCAAATCACCACGCACAAGAGTCCCCCTCACTGATTTGCGATATCGGCAGTCACAGCCACGCACAAAAGCGTGATTCGTCCTCGCGCCATAATCGGCCTCTGTGTGCTACGAAATGAACTTTCCCAGCAACCCTCGGCAGTGTTTGCGCCTCCTCCCCAGCGGGCCAATCCAGCGCCGTCCATTGCTATGCGGACTAGCGTCTGCTCTTCGGCTTGAAGGCGGAGTCGCTCGTCGCTATGAGCCGCGCGTTCTTCGTACATAATAGTGATGGGGACCACTCCTCGGTTATTGCGGTGTGTAACCCCGGTTGTTAGACCCGAGACGGGTCCCCGTTTCTCGGTTGGCAGCTAGGATCTAAATTGACCTAGCCGGACCGGTGACCGTATTCAATAATTCAGATGGGGTGAATACCCCATTTATCTGATCGGATGCACCAACCTATCTTGATGGCATGAGAAAGTTCATGACGATTGCCCCCTTTGATCGCCACGATCGAGAGGTGCCACAAGAACTTTTGCCGAATCGCCTCTGAGTCCTATGCCACAATCATACCATGACCGAGAGAAACCATGAACTCCGACACTCTGAAAAAAATGTCTCCCGTACCGCATGCCACCTATCCCAGCACCCAGAAAATAGCGATTCCGTCCGCTTCTAAATCCCCAAATGTGTCAGCCCCTGTGTGCACATCTCGCGAACACAATGAAAAGCATCGTCAGCTCATTGCCGAATGTGCCTACTTTATTGCTGAAAACCGTCACTTCAGCGGAGGCGATCCTAAACAGGATTGGCTGGATGCCGAGAAGCGGATTTGCCAGTTTCCTCATTGACAGTTGATCACGCGGAAATTATTTGGTAATTACTTTGTGATATACCGATAATCGATGTGGTCATCACGTCATGAAAATGGAAATGCGTATTTAATTCTTTTTTCATGACGTGAACCATTACAAGATATCGACGCTTGTTAAAGATTTAAGTCTTCCTGCTTTGACCTTGCAATATCCCGCAATTCGTCAAGGAAGATGCTCTCAAAGGGTATTTTTTGCAGTAACTCCGGCGATCATCTTAGCTCTTAACCACTTTCTGCCAATGATTGGATTGCTAACGATCATAATGCAATCAAAGCTAGCTGACCGACTGTTATTAGGTGTTGATTCGCCATTGCACAGAGCGATTCAATAAATATCCACATCACACCATGGCCAGAAATTTTTTTATTAGGGGAAAAGATGACAAGCAATCCCTTGGCAGGAAAAGTCGCCCCTCCAGGCATTTTGATCGATATTGCCGCACTCGTATCAGCCTACTACACGGGCATGCCAGATCCCTCGATTCCGCAACAACGCGTGTCATTTGGGACGTCTGGGCATCGCGGATCGTCATTCGATCTTGCTTTCAATGAACGGCACATACTCGCCATTACCCAAGCTATATGCCTGCATCGTCAGATGATGAAGATAACAGGACCCTTATTCATCGGCATAGATACTCATGCCCTATCTGTGCCCGCATATGCCACTGCGCTGGAGGTTTTGGCGGCAAATGGCGTAGAGGTATTTATTGCCAAAGAAGGAGAATATACCCCTACTCCGGTTATATCCCATGCAATCCTGACCTATAATCGCAAGAGAAGCAGTGGTCTTGCAGACGGAATTATCATTACTCCTTCGCATAATCCTCCCCGTGACGGAGGGTTCAAGTATAATCCTTCAAATGGAGGACCAGCAGACCAGAATACCACCAAATGGATCGAGGATCGGGCGAATGACCTCCTTGGTCACGACCTAAACGGTGTTAATCGGCTCGCTCATCGTATTGCCCTGAATGCGGCAACAACCCACAGCCACGATTTCCTGACTGCCTATGTCGAAGATCTTGGAAATACAGTGGACATGTCCGCTATCCGCAACTCGAAGGTTCACTTGGGTGTCGATCCCCTTGGTGGAGCGGGAGTGCATTACTGGGCGCGGATAGCAGAGCGTTACGGCCTTAACCTGACCGTCATTGACGATACGGTCGACTCAACCTTCCGCTTCATGACGGTGGACTGGGATGGCCAGATCAGGATGGATCCGTCCTCTCCCTTTGCCATGCAAAGGTTGATAGCGATGAAAGACCGCTTCGATCTGTCATTTTCCTGCGATACTGACCACGACCGTCACGGGATCGTCTCCAAAGTCAATGGTCTGATGCCGCCAAATCACGACCTATGCACTTCAATTTCCTATCTCTTCAAGAACCGTCCGCTATGGTCCACATCAACCGCAGTTGGAAAGACAATCGTAAGCAGCCAGATGATCGACCGGATCACTGCCAAAATGGGCAGAGCGCTATTCGAGGTTCCGGTAGGATTCAAATGGTACGTTGACGGACTCCTCAAAGGATCGCTGGGGTTCGCCGGTGAAGAAAGCGCAGGTTCCGTTTTCCTGCGTATTAATGGCGATGTCTGGACGACTGATAAAGACGGCATTATCCCCTGTCTGCTTGCTGCTGAAATTTCAGCGCGTACCGGAAATGATCCAGCAAGACTATATAATGATATCACAAATGTATTTGGCGATCCCATATTTGACCGCATTGATTTCCCCGCCACGCCAGAGCAGAAGGCTGTATTGGCAGGACTATCGCCAAAGGATGTGACAATAAACGAATTGGCAGGTGACAGGATCACTGAGAAAATTAACCGTGCCCCTGGAAATGGAGCCCCGATTGGGGGGGTGAAAGTGAGCACAAAGAACGGCTGGTTTGCTGCCAGACCGTCCGGGACAGAAAACGTCTATAAGATATATGCAGAGAGCTTTCAAGGAGCAGGTCACCTTCAACGCATATTGGCAGATGCACAAAAGATGATTAATGATCTGCTGTCGGTCGCTGATATTCACTCAAATGCAAAGCGAGCATCAAGCCAATGATTGACCCACCTGGACAATTTCATCACCCCTATACTTCTTCCGCTTCCGATATCGATGGCTTCGATACCCTGGCAGAGCTCGCCCTAGATCTGCGCTGGTCATGGAACCATGCGACAGATGACATATGGCGCCAGCTCGATTCTGAACTCTGGGAATTCACGCGAAATCCATGGGTCGTTCTGCAGACAGTATCAAGGGAGAAGATCAAGTCGGCCCTTTCCAATACCGCCTTTCTTGGTAACATCAGAAAATTACTAGTCAGCCGACGGAATGTATCCGAATCGCCAGCATGGTTTCAAAAGAATCATCCCAACTCACCATTGAAATGCATAGCCTATTTCAGCATGGAATATATGTTGAGCGAAGCACTCCCGATCTATTCTGGTGGCTTGGGCAATGTTGCTGGTGATCAACTAAAGGCTGCAAGCGATCTGGGCGTTCCTGTAGTTGGAGTCGGATTGCTCTATCAGCGCGGGTATTTCAGGCAAATTATCGACAATGATGGCGCACAGCAAGCCCTCTATCCATACAATGACCCAGGACAGCTCCCAATCATACCACTACGTCAAGAAAATGGAGAATGGCTTCGCTTGGAGATCACGCTCCCCGGATACTCGGTCTGGCTTCGTGCTTGGCAGGTGAATGTCGGACGGGTCAAACTCTATCTTCTGGATAGCAACGATGCAGCAAATTTTCCTGCACACCGTGGAATAACGAGCGAATTATATGGAGGAGGACCAGAATTGAGGCTCAAGCAGGAGATATTGCTTGGTATCGGTGGATGGCGACTTTTAACCGCTATCGGCATCAAACCCGATGTATGCCACCTAAACGAGGGCCATGCGGCTTTTGCCGTACTGGAACGGGCCAGATGCTTCATGCAGGATAACGGTCAGGACTTCGGATCTTCTCTCTCTGCCACGCAAGCTGGCAATCTATTTACCACTCATACTGCCGTTGCAGCGGGATTCGATCGGTTCCCTCCACAACTCATCTCCCAATATCTCAAGGGATACGCAGAGAATGGTCTCCGCATTTCAATCGGTGATTTTCTGTCCCTGGGACGTCGTGACAATAGCAACGAATCAGAGTTCTTCAATATGGCCTACCTTGCTATGCACGGAAGCGGCTCAGCGAATGGAGTCAGCCGATTGCATGGAATTGTAAGCCGGCATCTCTTCCAACCTCTCTATCCGAATTGGCCTGAGGTTGAAGTACCGATCGGGCATGTGACGAATGGAGTGCATATGCCGACTTGGGATTCATCAGCGGCCGACGACCTTTGGACCAAGCATTGCGGCAAGGACCGATGGCTCGGATTATCAGATCACCTAAGTGCAGATATCCACCGAATCTCAGATGCCGATCTTTGGGAATTCCGCATGGCTTCCCGGAAGAAGCTGGTTGAATATGCACGAAATCGGCTCGCACTACATTATGCTGTTGCTGGCGCCCCTTCAGAGGTCATCGATGCGTCGAGGGCAATGTTTGATCCGAATGCTCTAACTATTGGATTTGCACGCCGTTTCGCCACATACAAGAGACCCAATCTGCTGCTGCATGATCCTCATCGCCTCAAGCGTATTCTGTCCAATCTGGAGCATCCAGTTCAGCTCATTATCGCCGGAAAGGCACACCCCGCAGATACATCGGGCCAATTGCTACTGCAAAAGTGGGTTCAATTCATCCGCCAACCGGAAATTCGCCATCATGCGATCTTCCTCAGCGATTATGACATGCATTTGACCGAAAGGCTAGTGCAAGGCGTGGACGTCTGGCTCAATACCCCCATGAGACCCTGGGAGGCATGCGGGACGAGTGGGATGAAGGTACTAGTAAATGGAGGACTCAACCTCTCAGAATTGGATGGCTGGTGGGCGGAAGCCTACTCGCCTGAGCTGGGTTGGTCTCTGGGCGATATTCAGGAGCACGGCAGCGATCCGAACTGGGATGCACATGAGGCGGAGCAGCTCTATCAGCGACTCGAAAACGAGATTATACCCGAATTCTATGCACGTGACGATAAGGGGATACCGGTCAAATGGGTTTCTCATATTAGGGAGAGCATGTCGCAGCTCACCCCCCGCTTCTCTGCCAGTCGCTCAGTATGCGATTATACTAATTCGCATTACATCCCGGCAGCAATATCCTACCAATATCGTGCTGGAAATCGAGGATCACCCGGAAATGATATACTCGGCTGGAAGGCCGCTCTTGATCTGCACTGGGATTCGATGCATTTCGGAGAGAGGACCGTGACGACTCGAGACGACATGCATTTCTTCGCTGTCCCAGTCTACTGGGGTGGAATTGACCCGGGCGATGTCACCGTTGAATTGTACGCCGATGGTATAAACGGCGGACCACCACTAAGGCAGGAGTTTCAACGCGGACAGAACCTACCGGGTGAAGCAGTCGGCCACATGCACAGTGCGCAGGTGCCAGCATCCCGATCAGCTGATCAGTTTACCGTACGTATCATCCCCCACCGCAATAATGTGGAAATCCCAATGGAAGCGCAACATATCCTCTGGCAGCGATAACGGGGTATGTCGACGCAGGACTTCTTCAACTGCATAGCCCGCGCCGGTTTCCCATAAGTTTCGGCACGATCCGTGGCAATCTCATGTGAATCACAATTTATTTTTCACTCCGTTAGGGCATTGTTTATTGGGATTGCTCCGGATTTACCAGACGGAAATAAAACCAGCCCTCATTGCCGACAATGGCAACGGAGTCGACATTCCGATGAAGACACACCCAGGCATGTCTACATTGGCTCTATTTGTCCCGGGAGAAGATATGTTTAGGTGGATGATTCTATCGCTAGCTTGGATCGGGATGAGCGATGACGCATTTTCTTGACCTCGTTACTTGCCCTTTGCCTGGGGTCACGCGCAAGGGAATTGCCTGGACTCATGGAAAGAGCTCACTGAACGCCAATTCAACCATAGCGAATATGAGAATCATGCATCCATCCTATCTCGAACTTCCTAGCGCAACACCCCATACCGGGTAATACCCCATGGCTTGTCCATACAAGAATCAGTATGATCGCAAGCCTATGAACTACCAACGAACGTCACGATTCATCACCAACTCGGTCTTAGGATCACTCGCTATCATGTCATTGATCGCATGCGGTTCAACCGTCGTGGTTCAGGACAATGGCCCTCCCCCTGTCGGAATTACCAACGACATGTCACAGTCCAGCATAGCCGGAACCAAATGGTCTGAGGGCTCTGCCCTCAGAACCCGCCAGGGGCGTGGCCCCTGGACGCATTGAAAATGGCGTTCCTGACTGGTTTGGTAGAATGGTGGTACCAGCCAGCCAAACCCCAAGCAGCAAGGAACGCCATGAGCATTTTCATCGACCGATTCGGAAAGTCCATCGCCGGAGTCCTCTCCGGACTGGACCGCGCGGTCTTTCGCGGCTTCATCCAGTCCTTCGTCTACCCTCGCGGCATGTTCCAGTACCTGTGCTCCCGGAAGGTCTTGCTCAAGGATTTCACCGCATGGGCCAAGCCCATCACCGAGGAGGTGAAGTCGCGCTTCACCGAGGATGCTGCCAAGAGCGGTCATGAGGTCACCTACATCCGGGCTTCGTCTGCCAGCAAAGAGGAGATGGCGCGAGAAGCCCAAGAGGAACGTCAGATCACCCGGGGCATCATCGGTTCGTGGAGCTGCGTCGAACCATGCAGGAGCTGGACGATTTTCAAGAATCGCGACACCAAGCGCATGGAGACCCGCATCGAGCCCGGTCAATGCCTGCATCTCTATCGGTATTGGGACCATGAGGACTTCGGCTTCATGCACGTGCGTCTCCAGACCTGGTTCCCGTTCTCAATCCAGATCTGCATGAATGGTCGTGAATACCTGCGTCGTCAACTTGAGCGGTTGGGGATCGGTTATCAGATGCGGGATAACTGCTTCACGTACATCGAAGACTGGAAGCGGGCACAGACATTGAGCGATCGCATGCTGGAGCTCGATTGGCCGACCATCCTGGATCGTCTCTCTCGATCGGTATTCCCAGCACGCAAGCGGCTGCTGGGCAATCTCGATTACCAGTGGAGCGCTTGGCAAAGCGAATGGGCTACCGACCACGCCTTTTCCAGCAAGGAGGCACTGGATGAAATCTATCCCAGCCTGGAACGGCATGCACTAATCACCTCCAGGACCGCCACCGTTCTGCGCTATCTGGGCCGTCATGTCACCGAGCGCGGCTTTCCCCACGGGAAGCTGGAGTCCGAAGTGACGACGCGCCTGGCGCGTCGTGAGGAGGGCACCTGCATCAAGCACCAGGTCGGCAGTAACGGCGTCAAGATGTACAACAAGCAGGGCAGCGTACTGCGCGTGGAGACGACCATCAACGATCCGAGAGATTTCAAAGTATTCCGACCGGTCGTTGGCAGCGCTGGAAAGCCCAAGTGCGTGCCCATCCGGAAGTCGGTTGTCGACCTCAAGCGGCGAGCTGAAGCAAGCCAGAAGGTCAATGAGCGCTATCTGGATCATCAGGCGTCAGCATCGACGGAGCGCCCCTTGGGCGACATCACCGAGGAGCTTGCCAAATCCGTGAATTGGAATGGGGAACGGATGCGGGGAATGGACCTCACGAGCAAGGATCGGGCGATCGTCGACTTCCTCTGCAATCCGGCCTTTGCGATAAAGGGGATGCGAAACGCGGATTTATGCCAGCACCTGAAGTCAGAAGGAATGGCGCGAGGAAAAAGCGAACGCCAGATCTCATCCAAGGCCACCCGGACATTTCGCCTGCTTCGGGCACACGGACTGATCCGCAAGATGCCCAAGTCCCATCGATACCAGATAACCGATAAGGGAATCATGGCTATAACAACGGTAAAAGCAGCTCTTTGCGCATCCGCAAGGCGTCTTTCGGAAATTGCGGCCTAGAAAATCTTCGGAAAAATGAGTGAGGTTTGATGAGAGTGCTACAAGTTCTCCGCAACTGCCCGTCGAGCGAGTGAGCTGGAATGATGTGCAGGAATTCCTTGGAAAAATAAATGTTCAAATCAGTGATGGAATTGCATCGCTTCCCACGGAAGCTCAGCGCGAATATGCATGCCGAGCGGGAACACAAGGCGAATTTTCCGGGCAATCTCTCGAGGAGATGGGATGGGATGGCTTCCATAGCGATCGGCATACCCATCCGGTGAAGCAGAAGAAGCCCAACGCCTGGGGTCTCTACGATATGCACGGCAATGTGAGCGAATGGTGTGCTGATTGGCATGGAGATGATTATAAGCCAGATCCGGTGACGGATCCATTGGGAGCCGAATCTGGGCGAGCGAAGATCTGTAGAGGCGGCAGCTGGGCAGATAGCGCGTTTTATTGCCGATCTGCACACCGGGGTGCGAAGCTCCCAGATTCGCGATGGGAATCCGTTGGGTTCCGCTTCTGTATTCTACCCAAAGTTCCTTGAAGAACTGCCAGGACACTGTGTCACCATTATTGCTATCCGGTGCTAGAACAGATTTTCGGGAACTAAACAAAATGGACAGCAAGATAACATCGATTCCGCCGATAAAATTGTCTGATTTACGATTTAAAGAAATACCACCCGGCGAAGTCAGCATTGTGTACAGAGCGATTGGCATTGACGAACAAATGTTCACAACGAGAATTACAAAAAACTATTTATTAGCGGAGTTCCCAATTACAAGCTCCATTTGGAGAAGTGTCATGGGAGACAGTGGGCACTATGAAAAGCCACGGAATCCTCTCGATGAACCGTATTGTCCCGTACTTGGCATTGGCAGAACGGCAGTGGACGAATTCATACTACGAGCATCGAATATAATGGGATTGCGATTTGCGTTGCCGACAATTGCA
>Ga0302188_10003180_pt1 | contig 11536 bp, 7 predicted proteins | sample II_Bog_E2_1_FD_198783 | JGI IMG/M metagenome (GOLD analysis project Ga0302188, IMG submission 198783) | Peat permafrost microbial communities from Stordalen Mire near Abisko, Sweden - II_Bog_E2_1 | ecosystem: Environmental > Terrestrial > Soil > Wetlands > Peat | place: Sweden: Abisko, Stordalen... | reverse complement strand
GCACCGTCCAGCAAGCCCATCCCCGTGGCTCAGACACTTCTCGAAATCTGGGCATTAGGCACAGCCATCCTCCTCACCTGGATCGTTTGGGCCCAAGTCAAGCTATCGCTATTAAGGCGACGAAGCATTCTTCTTCGAGAGGGATTGGCTTTTGACCGCCTTGAGAATTTATGTCGACAACGCAAAGTCGCGGCTCCCGCCTTGCGTGTTCACTCCAAGGTCGAGGGCCCCTTTCTCATAGGTGCTTTCAGGCCCACGATCATGATGAATCTGATCGCGGCACACGAGTTAGACGCGACGACAATGGACTTGATCTTCGAGCACGAGCTTGCTCACTTGCGGAGCAAGGACTGCGCTTGGCGCTTGGTTGAGCGGGCACTGTGCGCCGTCCTCTGGCCTCAACCACTGCTATGGAAGCTCTGTGCCTGGCTGGATCAATCAAGTGAGGAGGTATGTGACCAATTCGTCATCGCAAACATCTCATCGCGACGCCAATACGCAGACTGTCTTCTCAATCTGGCCAGCAGTGCTTGGTACGGCCCAGTGGAGAGAACGCTTGGCGTGGGCGTCGTACCATTCCGTTCCGCCATTGGCAGGAGGATCGCAAGGATCATGGACAGCTCTCATCGAATCACCACTCACCTATCTCGACGTAGCCGACTTGGAATTACTGGCATCACACTCGCGCTGGCGGTTGGTTCTGCATTCATCATATCGGGCAGTGCGCCGGCAAGCCATAAAACACCGCATCAGGGTGCGCCGATCACTACCGGCGACCCGGCAGCGATTGCCCAATGGAACGAACTAGAGCGGACTTATGCGAATCTAGACTCGTTTTCGACGACGATAAAGACTGATGAAGACGGCGAACGAAAAGTCCTCCAGATGCTCTATAAGCGGCCCGATCGCACGGTTGTAAAGGTAATGAGCGATCGGGTGATGATGGTAAGCCAAGTCATATTCGTTGACGACAGCTCGGTGACAACAACCTGGCCAAGTAATCCAAAGGTCTATCGCACCGAGCGATCCAGCGAAGGCTCTGTTGCCCATGGAGTCAAGCGCAAATGGCAGCCATCCTTGTTTGGAATGTGGGGACGCGCCATGCTGCATCCAAACTGCGCTTACTTGTTGTTGACAGGAACACCCGACTTTGCGGTCTCAGGCAATCATAATCTCAGCTTTGGCCCGGATAGTGTCGTCGATGGGGAGCCAGTGACCACCCTCGTGGTTGAAAGCATCAACTTAGGAGGAATGAGGCATCCGGCCACAACGACTTTTTCCATCAGCAAAACCGACCATCTTATCAGGCGAGTTCAGCGAGTTACTCAATACTATATTGGTCAGGACCGCAGCCAAACTCATACGCAAACGATCGTAGAAACGTACGAGAATGTACGGTCCAATCCGCCAATCGATGATCGTGATGTGACGTTTCACGCACCAGCAGGCGCCATTGCAGCATCCCCATTGGGAGGTGACCAGACTCCTCCCGCCGATGTCCAGGCACTTCTTGACAAGGTAACAGAAGCCTACAAGAGCGCGCAAACGATCTCGTTTGTGGCCCGCGCAAGCGGAGGCACCGGGGCAACCCTAACCGTGGCCCTGAAGAAACCCAACTTCCTTCGAATGTCCCTGAACCTCGACAAGTATCCTAATCAAGGAGTTCATTCGCTTTCCGATGGCGTGAATCAATACACTTGGGAAGGTGAAAACGCAACCCGCTACCTACAAGTCCCAGCAACACCCCAGTTAATTGGCGGGTTTGGGGAGTTTGGAATCGCGATCAATAGCTTTGACGTCATGCTTGACAGCGTCGCATGGTCGTTTGGAAGTCCGCCCTACCGCCTCATCCAAGGAGACATGAAGTTGGGACCCTCGACGACCGTCAACGGCGTTCCGGTTGACACAGTTATAGCCACACAGCCGCTCCTGGGCCCTGCCATGATGCCACTTGAGGATAGCTTCGTCCGAAAAACCTATTCCTTTGGGAAGCGAGACCACTTGCTCTATGAAGTCCAAACCCACGATCACAGCGTTCAAAACGGCAAAACCTGGGATCGGCAGCTCAACGAATCAGTCGAGAAGCTAGAGGTTAACAAGCCAATCGCCGATGACTTCGCGTTCCATCCAGGCGCGATGACTCGAGCAACGACGTTGAGGGACACTGCACCCCGCTACAACAACGGAACGGGCATTGAAATCGGCGACCGATTCCCCGATTTTGCGGCTAACGACATGCAAGGAAAGCCATTTTCGCTCGAGCAATACCGGGGCAAGGTTCTCTTGATTCACGCATGGACACAGGGCGTCACCAACTACAAGTGGGACATGCCAAGAATCGAAGCCCTCTACCGGAAATACCGTAAGCTTGGGTTTGAGGCGGTTGGAATCGCCTGCGACTACGCAGAGGATCGACCTTGGATAGACAAGTATCTCGCTGCCAACGGGATCCAGTCTCGACAACTATTCGATGGACTACACCTTGACCAGGGGTTCAAGAAGAAACTCAAGCTGCACTCCTTCCCTTTCAGTTATCTCATCGGTCGTGACGGCAAGGTCTTCGCAAAGAACCCATGGGTACCGGACATCGAGCCACAGATAAAGAGCGCATTAGAGGCAGAAAACTGACCGCCGGATAAGGGTCACTTGGAACTCAGCGCCGATTCTTTCTCGGCGCTGAGTTAGTTCGCATTGGTCTGCCCAATCACTTGTGGCACTACAAACCGGGTTTTTCCTGCTTTCCGTAGCCGAGTTTTTCGTCGAGCCATAGGAGTTGGGATCGCAGCTGGGTTCCGGCCAGGCGTCGACCAAACCTATGCAGAAGCTTAGAAAAGTCCTTATTGAACGGGCATACTCGGATGCAGATGGAACAGTCGGCGCCTTGGGCGGCCCAGAACTTGAAACATTTCTCCGTGTGCACGGTCCATTAGGTCTCGTTCATTCTCCGAACTCGTGGTGGGAAGAGGCCCTCGAAGGATCTACGGTCAGTTCCGGGCCCGTCACTACGTAGATCGACTTAAGGTAGCGGCCAATAGACCCTTGACGTAAAACGGACCTGACAAAAGCGCCGGGTACGGGATAAGATGGGTTATGGCGTTAGGGGACGAGGCTCGTGCGACTAAATGGCGCGACCCTTTGGCGGAAGGGTTTGGGCCGCTTACTCGGCATGAAGCGGCTATAGAGGCCAACCGCTGCCTTTATTGTTTCGATGCGCCTTGCACTCATGCCTGTCCTACTCACATCGACATTCCCCGATTTATCAAGAAACTCGCGACCGGGAACTTGCTTGGTTCGGCAAAAACCATTTTGGAATCCAACTTATTGGGCGCGACTTGCGCCAGGGTCTGTCCGGTTCAAGAACTTTGTGAAGGCACCTGCGTCCTTGGAGCGGACAAGAATCCGATTTCGATCGGTCGACTGCAGCGATTCGCGACGGATTCGGTGCATTCGGATCTCTTTTCCGCTGGTGAACCAACCGGGATGAAGGTTGCGGTGGTGGGATCCGGGCCTGCAAGCCTATCTTGCGCCGGAGAACTTGCCAAATTGGGACACTCGGTCACCATTTTCGAGAAGCGCCCACTGCCCGGGGGTTTGTCTACCTACGGGATCATATCCATTCGCGAACCAACGGAGGTCGCGATCGGCGAAGCGGAAATGATCAGCCGTCTGGGAGTCCATTTTGCTTACGGCGTCGAGGTGGAGAGCATCGACGAACTTCACGAGAGTTTCGATGCAATCTTTCTGGGCTTGGGTCTCGGAGCGACGCCAGACCTTCAAATACCGGGAGAAGAACTTATCGAAGATGGATTGTCCTATATCGAGAAAAGCAAGGTCGACCGTGAATCGCTCAGGGTTGGAACCCACGTCGCCGTCATCGGTGCAGGAAACACTGCCATCGACTGTGCCACCATCGCCAAGCGCCTGGGGGCCAAGACGGTTACGATGGTTTATCGTCGATCCGAGAACGAGATGACCGCATACCAGCACGAATACGAGTTCATCCGGAAAGAGGGCATTGAGTTCGAGTTTCTGGCTCAACCGGTAGGGGTGATCGCCGACGGCGGTCGCATCAAGGGTCTGCTTTGTGCGCGGATGGAGCTTGGAGAACCCGACGAGACAGGTCGACGATCCCCAATTCAGGCCCCAGGCACTTCTTTTGTGATCGAGGTTGACCAGGTTGTGAAGGCGATCGGGCAGAAGAAACCTTTCCTCAATGTCGACACCCATAACGGTTTTGTAGCCGTTACGGAAGATTTTGAGACAAGCAAAGCCGGGGTTTTTGCGGGAGGCGACTGCATACGTTCGAGAGGCGCAGCATCCACCGTCATGGCGGTTCAAGACGGCAAACTAGCGGCCATCGCAATCGACAAACGACTTAGAGGCATGGCACGTGAGGTGCTATAGGGGCTAAATACGACTTGAAATTGGGACCTGTGTGCAAGTCGATTCGGGATAGGACTCCGGTGTGATTGAAGAAAAATGAGCGCTGATTTAAAGTGTAACTTTGCGGGGATCAAGTCTCCCAATCCGTTTTGGCTTGCTTCTGCGCCGCCGTCCAATACGGGCGCCCAGGTACACAAGGCTTTTGAATCGGGTTGGGGAGGCGCGGTATGGAAGACAATCGGGCCACCGGTTCTAAATGTCTCCAATCGATATGGGTCTTGGAGCCATAACGGTCAGAAGATGGTCGGCATCAATAATGTCGAGCTGATTTCCGATCGCCCAATAGAGATTAACCTACGAGAGATCTCGGAAGTGAAGAGGGCTTGGCCAGACCGGGCGGTAATCGTGTCGGCGATGGTCGAATCAACTCCCGATGCTTGGCGAGAAATCGTCCACCAAATCGAAGACACCGGGGCGGATGGGATCGAGTTGAATTACGGGTGCCCTCACGGGATGAGCGAGAGGGGCATGGGGAGTGCAGTCGGTCAAGTTCCCGAATACTGCGAACAGATCACAAGCTGGGTCAAGAATGAGTCGCGCATTCCGGTCATCGTTAAGCTAACTCCGAATATCTCTAATATCGTGGGCCCGGCGCGAGCAGCCTTAGCCGGTGGCGCCGATGCGATATCGCTTATTAACACCCTTAACTCGATTACAGGCGTTGACTTGGACTCTTTCGAGATTTCTCCAAACATCGGTGGCAAGGGCGGGCACGGAGGTTATGCCGGTCCAGCGGTCAAACCGATCGCGCTGAATATGCTCGCGGCGGTAGCTTCCGACGACATCATAAAGGCGTCGGGGATACCCGTCTCTGCGATGGGAGGAATTGCGACGTGGCGAGATGCCGCCGAGTTCTTTTTGCTTGGCGCACGATCAGTCCAAGTCTGTACCGCTGTCATGCATTATGGGTTCCGAATTATTGAGGATCTCTGCGACGGACTGACCAACTGGATGGATTCAAAGGGATTTGAGTCGCTCGGAGACTTTTGCGGTCTTAGTCTCGACCGAATTTCAGCTTTTCAGGATTTCGATCTGTCCTTCAAAGCAGCGGCGAGAATCGATTCCACGAAGTGCATCAAATGCGACCTCTGTTACATTGCCTGCAACGATGCAGCCCACCAGTGTATTGACCTAGTCAGCTCAAACGGTGATCGGGTCCAACCAGGTTTCAACATTCGTTCCAGTGGAAGGTATGAGGCAGTTGAGTCCCGCCCTCAGCCTATTGTCCGTGAAGACGCCTGCGTCGGCTGTCGACTTTGCTACAACGTATGCCCAGTTGAGGGGTGCATCGAAATGGTGGAAGTACCTACAGGCCGTGCATCCGTTACATGGGGTGAAATAACTCAGAGCCGACCAGAAATCACCCAAAGCTGGGAAGCAATGAAGCGGTATCGACACGAAGTAGGGATCGAAATACACTAGTCCAAAGCGGCGCCCGATCCATCGAGGGGTTCAATCTCGCACAACCCTTCGGCAATTGAGAACCGACTTGGATTATCCCCGGAGATACTTTCTCATCCAGTCGGCAAGCGCATCGATTGCTTTGGCTTCAGGCGCGTTGATTGGATCGATACCGTGGCCCATATGATCGACGTAAATCGCCTGAGTGGGTACGCCGAGGCCTTTGAGTTTCACCTCTGCTTCCTCGGTTTGGGTTGACGGGACCAGCGGGTCCACCTTGCCCTGAATGAATAGCGTGGGGGCGGTGTGTTGATCAAAAAAGTTGATTGGACTAGCTTTATAACGTCCGGGCTTGTCAATCTTGGTGGTTTCTCCGATCAGCCGCTGAACGATCCGATACGTTTCTCCTGCTTGGGTCAGGGGCATGTTGAGGTCGTGAATACCTGAGATGCTGCAAACCGCTTGAACCCGGCTTGACACCGCGCCTACTTGGTCGACACTTCCTAAGAAGGCTGAAAGATGGCCGCCCGCGCTTACCCCGGAGGCGCCAATCTCATCGGCAACGATGTCCAGTTCTTTGGCGTGGGCTCGAATGTAGCGAACCGCTGCCTGTACGTCTTCGAGTTGCGCAGGCCATGGATCCTTCGGTGCGAGCCGATAGTCAACGGATGCAATGAGGAAACCCTTATCCGCAAGATAGTTTCCAATCTCTAGCATCTCCTTCCGGTTTCCACCTACCCAACCGCCGCCGTGGATCAACAAGATCGCCCGATGAAGATTGGACTGGGGATTTGGCCTGACAATGTCAAGCTTTAGATCTCCGGTTGGATGATGGGCGTACTTGATCGTAGTCACGGAGATGCCAGTATCCCCCACTACATTGCTTCCGTGCCTGCTTGCCTCGGAGGGATCCTGAACACAGGCGATAGCAGAGGATGCAACCCACAAGGTCACCCAGACTTTGGCAGGATGACTCCAAGCATAGTGCATCTCAGCATTATAGTTGCTAATCACCCAATGCGATTCGCGCCATTCGCCTAGGCTCGAGCTCGCTGCATTTTGTCCACGAAGTCAGCAAAATATGGTCGTGAGTCCCAGGGTCCGGGCGCTGCTTCCGGGTGGTATTGAATGCTGTTGGCGTCTGCGCTTTTAATGCGAATTCCTTCGACTGTCCCGTCATTCAGGTTGAGCTGGGTCACTTCTGCGCCGGTCCCGTCAAGCGAGTTTGGATCCACAGCATAGCCATGATTCTGACTGGTAATCGTGACTTTTCCTGTCAGAAGGTCCTTAACCGGGTGGTTTGATCCGCGGTGACCGAACTTCAGCTTGTAGGTTTTTCCCCCAACGGCGTGGCAGAGAAGCTGATTGCCAAGGCATATGCCGAAGATAGGGCGAACCCCAATCAACTGTCTGACCGTGTCGACCACAGACTCCAATCTCTGTGGGTCTCCCGGCCCCGGTGATAGGAGGACTCCATCCGGCTTCATCGCAAGAATCTCATCCGCGCTCATTGTCGCAGGCACGACGATCGGCTGGCATCCCGCACTCCAAAAACGCCTGAGGATGTTGTACTTCAAGCCGCAATCTATAACGATTAGTCGCAATCGACTGGACTCGTCCGCATCGCCCAAATCCTGTCTTCCTTCCCTACCCCATTTATACGGCGCTTGAGTGGTCACGTCGAAAACGAAGTCAGTGTCGTCGTAGGTTTGGACATTTGCCAAATGGGCTCTTCCCACTTCCAAGTCATCGCATATGCATCCCATCGTGACGCCTGCGGTACGGATGCGCTTGGTGATTGCGCGGGTGTCGAGTCCCTGGATCGCGACCTTATTTCGTTCTTTTAGCAATTGGTCGATGCTCTTGGTGGCTCGCCAGTTACTTGGCGCCTCACAGGCTTCTTTCACGATCAATCCGGTCGGCTGAATTCGATCCGACTCGAAATCGTCATCGTTGATCCCGTAGTTTCCGATGAGGGGATAGGTGAGGAGGACAATCTGGCCCGCATAGCTTGGGTCGGTCAGGATCTCCTGGTAGCCGGTCATTCCCGTGTTGAAGACGACTTCTCCAACGGTTTCGCCCGAAGCCCCAAGGGGCTTGCCAGTGTAAACGGTTCCGTCGCTTAGGATCAGGTATCGCTTCAATCTAGACGAAGATGATACCCCGCACTATGGGAGTTACGGTATTGCACTAGATCGTGAACCTGTCAAACGGGAATGCCGGAATCCTGATGAAACTCGGATTGAGGCTAGGAACCTCCTATAAAATCCATCGGGAATCAGCGGTCTGGCTCGCGAACCTACTCCCTGCACTTATGACTCTATCCCTTGCTCCACCAGTGTCCACAAGTCTCTTGCAGGAATCGACTTCTCCTCCAGCGACCGTTCGTCGAATGGGTAGATGTTCTGATGAATATGACCGGTTTCGACCGATACGGACAGGCCGACTGCGGACGGAATCATATCTCCGTTGCCCTGAAGGGCGAAGGGGGCGGGCGCCATGAAAGTTAAGCGAGAGGGAGTCTTTAGGTGGTCTTCAAGAAGGGGTTGGATCAATTCGCGGTCTACTTCTCGAATGAACCAATCCAGCTCTTCGGGCTTATTCTCTCGCCTCAGAAGCTCCGCCACGTCCAAGTAGACAATCGTCAGGGGACGCTTGGTGGCGCGATCAGCGATTGCGCGTAAGCGGGTAGAGAGTCCACGGCCGACAACGGCCCGATTCTCATGTTTATATCCGGTAAGCCGAGTTAGCCCAGCAAGTCTCAGCGATGCGCTCTCCACTGTTGCAGGTTCGCCTCTCCGCAACGCCAGGTTCGGCACGGAGGTACGAATGCCTTGTCCCCATGGCCATAGCAGGTTGAATGGGGGCAACCCTTCGTCAAGGCGTCGTTCATTCAACTCAAGATCTGAAAGTAAATTGATCGAGTCGTCGATAAACCGCCGGAGAATAGACTCTCCATCGCCTTGTGGCAGATTCTCTCTTAGAAGCTTGCCGTCGACCTCCGTCACAGAGGCGGTACCCATGTCTCCGAGCGCTTCCCATACCAACGCATGGTCAAACCCTTCGCCCTTCAGAACGGTAAGCACTTTCGTATCAAGTCGCTTCGCTGCATTCAAAATCAACTCGACCTCTTCGGGTTTCGCCATCAAGGTTGGCCTAGCAGCCACGCCGTCTTGAAACGCCATTAAGGAAAGGTGAAAATGGGTCGACTTCTCTGGGGGATCGAAACCTAGGGCAGATACGGTCAGCGGGCCTTGGTTCAACCGAACCAGGTTTTGACTCATGCCGAGCAGCATGGCCTCCGGCGTTTCGGTCCCCGGAATTTCCGCTACTTTAGATAGACTTCCCCGCTCGCACAGCGTGCTTAAGGATGGGAATCCTTTGCGAAGAAACGACTCGCCGTCTGGAACCGACAGCAAACCCGGCAGAATCAAAACGGTTCTACGCATAGTGTTCAGCCACTACATCTCAATGAGCTTCAACTGCCCATGAGATATGGCGGCAATTTCACCGACGTGTGTCGGCTTATCGAGGGTGTCTTTCCGTAGGTTATCTGGCACCGGAACTGGATAGTCGCCATTAAAGCAAGCCAGGCAGAAATTGTCCTTTCCTTTGCCAACCGCATCGATGGCGCCCTGTATGCTCAAATACCCCAGGCTGGTCGCTCCGAGGTCCTCTTCAAGCTGCTTAATAGTCATCTTCGCGGCAGCGAGCTCGCTTTTGTCAGCCATGTCGATTCCATAAAAGCATGGAAACTTGATCGGCGGCGCCGTAATCCGGACGTGAACTTCAGTCGCCCCGGAATCAAACATCAGTTTTACGATCTGCTTGGTGGTCGTCCCGCGCACGATCGAATCATCGACCAAGATCACGCGCTTTCCGACCAAGTGGTTCTCAAGGGCTGTCAGCTTCATCTTGACGCCAAGTTCACGCATTCGCTGATTGGGAGAAATGAACGTGCGGTGAATGTAGCGGCTTTTCACCATTCCTTCACGATAAGGAATGCCACTCTCGACGCTGTAGCCTAGAGCGGCCGGAATGCCACTGTCAGGAACCGGTACGACGATGTCGGCCTCGACTGGGTGTTCCTTTGCTAATTGCGCACCCATTTTTTCTCGCGCAGTATAAAGAGAAGTACCGTACATCACCGAGTCGGGCCGGGCGAAATAGATGAACTCAAAAAGGCACATTGCCTTTCTCGTCGACTTGGCGCCGCATGCCAAGCGCATTCCGTGCGCATCGATGATGACCATTTCGCCTGGCTCCAGTTCCTGGAGCGGCACACCTCCAACCGGGTGAAAGGCGCAAGTCTCGCTGGCAATCAGGTAGCCGTCGTCTCCAAGTGTGCCTACGACAAGTGGACGGATTCCTGTTGGATCCCGAAAACCGATGAGCACTTTAGGAGTGAGCACGGTCACGCTGTATGCGCCTCGAGCTCGGCGCATAACTTCCGCGACTGCCGCCTCTGGGCCCAAGTGCATGTTCTTTACGATAATTCTCGCGATGATCTCCGAATCGCTCGTGGAATCGAATCGGTCCCCGTCCTGCTCCATTTCCGCCCGCAATTCTCGGGCGTTAATGAGGTTTCCGTTATGGGCAATCGCGATGTCACCGATTTGGCTCTGACAAAAAACGGGTTGGGCGTTGCGCAATTCGCTCGCACCGGTCGTGCTGTACCTTGTGTGCCCGACCGCGATATGCCCTGGCAAATCGTCCAGGGCGGCTTCATCGAAAACTTGATTGACGAGCCCCATACCGCGGCGAAGTCTGACTCTCGTCCCATCGCTTACTGCGATTCCCGCCGATTCTTGCCCGCGATGTTGAAGGGCGAACAAACCAAAGAACCCGATGCGGGCGGCGTCCTGGTGTTCCCCTTCATGAGGCTGCGTGTAGACTCCCAGCACGCCGCACTCTTCCTTGAGCCTGTCGTCGAGTTCGATGTCTACCACTCTCTTAGTATGGCATCCAAGCGCCATTTGGGGATGAGATTTAGAAGCCGAGAAATGGGCTTTACTTCCGGTCTGACGCTGATATCCGATGAGCGGCATTACCCATAAAGACGCCCCTAATGAGGGTCATGTCATGCAGCAGAGCAGGAAAAGGCCACGATCGCCTATGCAGATGCGACCTCAAGATTACTTTCTGGCCTCATGTCTCATCTTCGCCAAGTCCTCAAGAACCAAAGGCACGCTGGAGTCATGCGCGATGATACGTCCAATTCCTAAAGGCGTAAAAAACGAAATGCCCTCGAAAACTCGAGAGCCTAAATCTTTCTGCAGGCAGACTTGCCTCAAGATGCCATCAAAGATCGTAAGTCGGCTTGACCAACCATGCCTTCGGCACCGGCTTCAGCCCACAAACCACCATACTGAAGGCTTCTGATTTAATGACTGAAGTCGCTACTTTGAGCCTAACTACGCCATGGGGGGTCTTCAATCGCACGGTTTGAAGGTTGGGAGACTGCACACGATTCTTGTGCGGCGCCTTATATTTCCAACCCTTGGAGTGTTGGTTCCGAATGTGCTTTGCGTTGTTACCACGCTTACCGCTAACCTGACAGATCTTCGCCATATTCTTCCTCAACTACACAACGCGTGCAGCGAAGGGAAACTATACCCGCTTGGAGTGGTTGAGCGCAAGGCATGGGGTGCGGGGTGCGGGGTGCGGGGTGCGGGGTGCGGGGTGCGGGGTG
>Ga0302188_10003178_pt1 | contig 11537 bp, 7 predicted proteins | sample II_Bog_E2_1_FD_198783 | JGI IMG/M metagenome (GOLD analysis project Ga0302188, IMG submission 198783) | Peat permafrost microbial communities from Stordalen Mire near Abisko, Sweden - II_Bog_E2_1 | ecosystem: Environmental > Terrestrial > Soil > Wetlands > Peat | place: Sweden: Abisko, Stordalen... | reverse complement strand
TTAACCTTTTTACAGCAGTAATGTTTGTAAGGATAGCTACCAATGCGAGGGGCATAGTAAATATATTAATGGTTTCGAAAATTTGAAACGTTGTACCGGGGAAATAAATTTTATAATTGCCGCCAAAATATATCGAACTTAATCCGGATAAAACAGCGCAAAAGCCAATAGTTACTATCCGTTCGGGCCGTTGCATTAATCCACCCCTGGATTCAATCCCCAAACCTTCTGCCCGGGCGCGAACATAACTTACCATCATGGACCCGATAAGGGCGACAAAAGCGGCTATGGAGCTTAAAAAATAATGCTGAGCGACAAGGTAATAGCAAATACCCAAAAACATGATGAGTTCACTGTACCGGTCAAGAACCGAATCATACAATGCGCCAAATGTCGATTTCATGTTTCCAAGTCTCGCCACCTGCCCGTCGACCATGTCAAAAAGGCCGGCAAATAAAATCAGTCCACCTGCCCAACCTATATAACGTAGGTCACCACGACTTCCTACTTCCGCACCTAAAATAAATATGACAGCGACACCCAGGTTTAATACAAACCCAATTGATGTTACCCCGTTGGCAGTAAGGCCCAATTTTATAAAAACCTTAACTAGCGGGTCTATCACCTTATAAATACCTAACTGAAGGTTTGTTCTTAATGATGTTTGTTGTGCCATTTATATTTGATAACGCTTTAATTTATTTAGAAATTCAGATTAAACGATAGCCGTACCCCCCATTTTGCAACGTCTGGATGATCGAGATAGGTGAGCCTCCTGACAACGTCAACACGTACAAATTTAAAAATGTTTTCAATACCTGCGCTTGCCTCCATATAAGGGGTATTACCCAAGGCATAAGTAATCGGTTGTCCTGCCGCATTAGAAGGAAACTGGTACAATGAAGGATGCAGCGATGGATTATTTTCTTTGTTTAAACCACCATAAATGGCTTTGAAAGTTGCAACTTCGCGCCATTTCAATTTTTTTAATAAGGGGATTTTGTTCAGGAAAAATCCGTTGAAATGCTGATCAATATTTATACTTTCATAATGATCGCTTACAAATTCCAAATAGTTCATAAGGTTAAAAGAATAAACACTATAGAAATAGGTTTGATTGGCAGAAGGTATATTAAGCAAAGGATATGGAACCTGACCAAATAAATATCCGGCTTCAACAATCACATCCGCGTAACCCATCTGTGATAGAAAAAAGTGTTTATAGATGTTGGCAACCAGTCTTTGATAATTATACTGCCCATCGAATGCATTCTTTACACCCCGACTATAATTAAGCGAAAAAACAGGGTATTTACTGGGGACCGGTGAGCGGTATACTTTTCCCTCATAAAATTGCTCGTGCGGCGCGTAACGTAAGCCACCTGTAACCTCTGCCGTAGTAAGGCCGGTTATACTTTGATTTATATTCCCGGCTGAGTTAATAAAATATAATGAACCGGCAGGCGATTGTGTTAATCGGTTTATTCCAAAGTTGTACGAAAAATGGTTTTCATATTCGTGTAAATAGCTCAGGTTATAGCTCCGGTCATAAAGGTATTGCAGGTTGCTGCCACGCTTAAATGATAGTAATAAGTTATTTTGCCCGTCAATCCCTAAGCCCTGCCCCGGAATTGTGATATCGCTCTGAACACTAACTTTAATATAATCTTCCGGGAATTTATAAATAGATTTATCGTTTAGGGAATATGCGGCGCTTAAAAAATATTTCCAGCGTTCGTCCTTAAAGCCGTAGGCCGCATAAGTTTCGAAATAGTAGCGTTTGCTAAACGCCGTCGTGGTGCGCCCACCAAACTGCGGCCGGAAACCTTCAACTGGATCAAAACTGTAAAAAGAACTCGTAGGCCCAATTTCAAAAGCGCCAAAATTCTTATATCCACCAAATAAAATGGCTACGACATCCATTGTAAGCCTGAACGACTTCATTTGCATCAGGCTGTCCACATTTTTGTAAGTCTTTGCATCCGCGCCATTAAGTGAGTCTCGCCGGTTTTGTTCCCAAAATTTGTCGCTTCTGTGTTTTGCATCTTCCGGCACTACTTGTTCGTGGTTTTCATAAGTAGTATCTGCATGTGGTTTATTAACTAAATAATCTTTGTACGTTAAAGTCCTCACCCCGAATAAGTTCAGTCCATTTTCCCCAAGTCCGAAATCAGCCAGAGTTTTGCTGCTGCTCAAATGGTAACGTCCGTCCGGATTTTGCTCAAATTCAAGGTCAGCAGTCAGCGACTTTACAAAATTGAGGTTAATATTCTTATTTATAGTAAGCTCAGCCCTTTGTACTGCGTAATTGCCATCCAGGGAAATAAACAATTTACCTTCAAAAAGTACGTCGACAGTATTTCGGGGGATAAAACTTAATTCTATCAACTTTACATTATTTTCAGTTACGGTATCGTTTATAAAATATTTGTAGAATCCCGGAGCCCCGTTAGCTATTGGGCTCAAAAAATTGCTGTTAATCAACAATATATTGTTCGAATAAACATCAATGTTAGAATAGATATATTTAAAAAACACTCCAATTCCTTCATTATCAATATCCTGTCCAAAATTTACAGTCTTTGCTCCCAGGGTTATTATTTTCTCATTTTTGGGATCTTTCCTGTAGTAATGCTGTGAAAGTTTTTCCTCCAGAAAAATTGGCAGCAATGATTTTCCCGGCAGTGTGGTCGTATCCCGGTTATCCAATAAGAATTTATACTGACGAAAAAGCTTTGAATCGAACGCCTTTGCAGCAACGTTACTTAAGGAAAATTGTATTTTATCATATTCCTTATACTCAACATATGAATAGTTTTCCGGTCGGTTTTTTTCTTTATTCTCAATAACCTTGCGGATGAGCTCAACAGCGGGATTATTTGTGTTACTGTATTTTATTTTGTCCGAGCCCACTACAACCTCATTTAGCTGTTTTGCCATAGAGCGTATTTTTATTTTTATAAACTGATCAATACCTGGCGTTACCGGGTAGTATGCCTCTTTATATCCTAAAAATGAAGTCTTAATTTGATAAAAAGGCTTTTTGGAACTTATTTTATATCTTCCATAAATGTCGGAAGCCACAACAATTTTGGTTCCGGGTATAGAAATTGTAACGAACGGAAGTGCCTGGTTATAAATGGAGTCAACCACAATGCCTTTTACAATTGTTGTCTGACCCAATACGATTAATTTTGAAAATAAAAGGAGTATTAGAAAAAATAGCCTGGGGCGGGAAAGGTTAAAACTCATATAATAAATGCATACAAATTTTTAAGTGTCAGAAATGTTTTAATAATCGTTGATAAATGCCCGACAAATTTATTACCAACCAAATTTTAACTTTGTTCGAATATACGTTGTAAGGATTAATTAAAATATTAAACGAAAAACGACTAAAGGAGGATATTGTTGGAAATTTACAAATTATAAATTAACTAATACTTCGTGTTTATAAAAGTTTCATTAAAAGAGCTTTAAAAATACAACAGCCTGTATAAGTACATTAGTATAAATGCCGGCAAGCACATCATCCAGCATTATCCCCCACCCGCCCGGCAATAATTCCATCTTTTTTATGAAGAATGGTTTAACAATGTCAAAAAAACGGAATAAAATAAGGCAACTAAGCATATATTTCAATTGTACGGGCAAAAAAAGCAAACTAATACACATGCCCGCAACCTCATCTATAACAACCCGCGCCGGATCTTTTCCCCAAATTTTTTCAACAATACCTGATGACCATACACCTGCTAAAGTAACAGCGATAGTAATTAATGAGGAAACCAGAAGCGGCGGGTAACCCCCGTTCCAGGCAAAGTACCAGCAAATACAACAAAAAATAGCCGCATAAGTACCGGCCCCTTTACCGATATAGCCAACACCCATGCTTGTGGAAAACAGTTTATGGAAAAGCATTTTAGTGAGTAGTTAGTTGTGAATAGTGAGTAATGAAATGATTGTAGAACTTCGCAAAAAGCTCACCAATCACCACTCATTAAAGCGCATCAACCAGTTCCTGGTAATAATCCAGGCCCAGATGGGTTATTAAATCTTCTCCCATCATGTGCCTCAGCGTGTTTTGCAGTTTGATCAGCTGTTTGAAAATATCATTTTCGGGGCGTAAGCCAGGCGCAGTTTGGGGAGATTTCAAATAAAATGACAACCATTCCTGTATTCCGCTCATACCAGCCCTCTTGGCAAGGTCAATAAATAAGGCAAGATCCAGCGCTATTGGCGCGGCTAATATAGAATCGCGGCAAAGAAAATTGATTTTTATCTGCATTTTATACCCAAGCCAGCCAAAAATATCAATGTTATCCCAGCTTTCTTTGTTATCACCGTGAGGAGGGTAATAATCAATGCGTATCTTATGATAAAGGTCGCCGTATAATTCTGGGTTTGCGTCTGGCCGTAATATATCTTCAAGTACCCCAAGTTTCGAAACTTCCTTTGTTTTAAAATTATCCGGATCATCCAGTACTAGTCCATCACGGTTACCCAAAATATTGGTCGAAAACCATCCCTTAACGCCCAATGAGCGTGCGGCCAGCCCCGGCGCCAATATTGTCTTCATAAGTGTTTGACCTGTTTTGAAGTCTTTGCCGGCAATAGGTGTATCGTTCCGTTTTGCCAGTTCAATCATCGCGGGTATATCGACAGTTAAATTCGGCGCGCCATTTACAAACGGTATACCTAATTTCAAAGCCGAATATGCATAGACCATGCTTGGCGAAATGCGCTTATCATCATCTATCAATGCCTGCTCAAACGCTGCAAGGGTTTGATGAATTCCGGATGCTTCATAATATATCTCTGTAGACCCGCACCATATTAATACAATGCGGTCGCAGTTGTTTTTTTCTTTAAAACCAGTAATATCATTCATTACCTGTTGTGCAAGTTCGAATCTTGTACCGGTTTTAACGTTTGTAGCTATAAGGTTTTTAGCATAGTTGTGATCAAATGCAGCTTTCATTGGGACTACCACTTCCAATTCGCTTTTTACAGCATTCAGTAAAGTCGATTCGAGCACTTTGGCTTTCATCGCGGCTTCATAAACATTATCTGTATAAACGTCCCAACCCCCAAATACTATGTCATTCAAATTGGCAAGCGGAACAAAATCCTTAACTTTTGGAAAACGGTTCTCAGTTCTTTTACCCAGACGAATATTTCCCATTTGAGTAAGGGAACCTATCGGTTGTGAAATGCCCTTCTTTACTGCTTCTACCCCTGCAATGAGCGTTGTCGCAACGGCCCCCAAACCAGGAATTAAAATGCCCAGCTTTCCTGCAGCAGGTTCTATATTTTTTTTCATTTTTTCTATTGCTAATTTATTGTCTCTAAAGCCACTTGTTTAGCTTATACCATTGAAGGGTTGCGGCAACGCCTGCTTTGAGATTATATTCAGGATAAAAGCCCAGTTCTGCCGTTACCCGTTCAATATCACACGACCAGTTAACACCCAAAAGTTCATTAAGTTTGTCAACACTCAAAACAATAGCTTTATTTCTTGGAGCGGCATACTTTTCGGATATGCGGGCTATGAATTTTACCAGGTTTACCGGTAAAATAATCTTTATGGTTTTTATATTTAAGTACTCTTTGGTTAGATTGCTTAACTCATAACGGTCATAGAAATTACCATCAGATAAGTTATACGTTTTTTGGAAACCTGAATACAATGCTTTGATAGTTACTTTAGCCAGGTCGGTAACATATAAAAAGCTTAATTTTTGCTCAGCCTTTCCCATATAAGGCTCTATTCCGTTAACCAGCTGCTTAAAATATATAAAAATATCCTTATCCCTTGGGCCATAAACTCCTGTAGGCCGTAAAATAGTGTAGTTTAATGAAGTAAAAGCTTTTAGCCTTTCTTCACCAAGCAATTTGCTTACGCCGTATCGCGTGATTGGATTAGCATAGCTGTTTTCCGAAATTACACCTTTTAAACTTTCCAAGGGACCAAGGGCAGCTAAACTGCTCATGAGTACAAATTTTTTTAGATCGATGCCACTCTCAATCACCGCCTGCGCCAAATTATGAACATATTTTGAGTTTATAAGGTTATATTCTCTTTGCAACCTGGCTTTTGTGACGCCGGCTGCATGAATTATATAATCATATCGATTTTCTAATAATTCTCTTTTCAGTGATGACAAATTATTAAAATCGGGGTATGTAAATTGAATATTAAACTTTTTTAAATGATCAATGTTACTGTTCTTTCTAACAGCTGCGTGTACTTCAAGGTTGTTGTTCAGCGCTTCTTCAATAAGATGATATCCTATAAACCCACTCGCCCCGGTGATTAATACACGTTCTTTCATAATGCTTTTTCGTAAATCCGATATTTTTTATATGGATTTCCTTTTATAGCTAAAATAGCTTCATTAATGAGGTGGTTGTTTTCCAATGTCCAGCCCGCTTCGGCATGTGTAAACCCTTTTCGCTTATACTCTTTTATAATAGTGCCATATAAACACGCCTCGATACCCATTTTCCGGTAGCCCTCAATAACGCCAAGGGCATAAATGCGCAAGCTTTTAACCTTCTTTTTATTTAGTAATATTTTAAAAATACCAAATGGCAACAATCGGCCACGTTTAACTTTTTGCAACACGTCGTTAAAGTTAGGCAAAGCAATACCAAAAGCAACAATTTTGCCGTCTTGCTCGGCAACTAAGGCAAAATCGGGATCAAGTATTAATTTAAGATCTTTTGCCAGGTATTCAAATTCTTCATCGGTTAATGGGACAAAACCGGAATTTTGATCCCAGGCGCTATTATAAACCTGCCTTAGCTTAGCAGTCTCTTCTTTGAAGTTCTTTAGGTTAACTTTACGGATAATAATATTATTCCGTTTTAAGCGCTCCTGCAGCGCATTCAATAAACGTACCGATTTATCATCATAACCATCGCCCTCCCAATGCCAGGCTATAAGGTCTATTTGTTTTACAAAACCAGCCTTTTCAATTAAGTTTGCGTAATACGAATAGTTGTAGGTTTGCATTAAAAATGGGGGACTATCAAATCCCTCTATTAATAAGCCGCAGGCTTCATTTGTGGAGAAGTTTACAGGTCCGATAAGTTTTTGATCGGCGCCCTTTTCTTTTAGCCATTTTGTTGCTTCGTTAAAAAGCAGGTCAGCCGTTTCCTGGTCGTTTAAGCAATCAAAAAATCCAAAAAAACCGTCGTTAACCTTGTTAAATATATTATGGTTATTATTTAAAATAGCAGCTATGCGGCCAACAACTTTATCGCCGTCATAAGCCAAAAATGCCTGTAATGACGAATGCTTATGAAAGGGGTGTGTTGTCAGCAAATCTTTCTGTGCGATAAACAATTCAGGGACATAATTGGGCTCGTTCTCGTAAAGATCATGCGGAAAATCAATAAATGCGGTAAGCTCTTTATTTGAATTAACAGGTACAATCTTTTTCATCATTAAAGGTGTTATTTCCAGATAATTAAGTCAAAAAAACTAGGAATTGCAGGTAAAATTAACCTGCAATCCTCAATTTCTATTCCGAAAAAAATCTTATTTACGGTCTATTTTGGTTTATATTTTTTCTTTGATAGATGTTACGCCCACCTCTTTAAATGCTTTGGCGATTTTTTCAACAGCTTCGTCTATCTGGGCAAAGGTATGTGGGGCCATTAACGAAAAACGTAGTAAAGAGGAGTCGGATGGAACGGCCGGGGAAACAACGGGGTTAACGAATATGCCCGCAGTTTGCAAGTATTTGGTAACAAGGAATGTTTTTTGATTATCGCGAATATATATTGGCAAAATTGGGCTTTCGGTCGGGCCCAGATCAAAACCTTCTTCGAGTAAAAGCTTCATTGCATAGTTTGTATTTGCCCAAAGTTTTGCAATCCGTTCAGGCTCCGATTCAATAATATCAAGAGCTGCAATAACGCTGGCCACAGATCCGGGCGTCATGCTGGCGCTGAACACCAGCGAACGGGCACGGTGTTTCAGATAATCAACAGTAGCTGCATCACTGGCTATGAAACCGCCTAAGGACGCAAGGGATTTACTGAATGTACCCATAATCAGGTCTACATCATCAGTAAGGTTAAAATGTGAAGCTGTACCAGCGCCGTTATGTCCTATCACGCCAAGGCTATGCGCGTCATCAACCATAATGTTGGCGCCAAATTCATCGGCTATCTGTACAATCTCAGGAAGCTTTACAATATCGCCCTCCATACTGAATATGCCGTCGACCGCTATCAGTTTTACCGCTTCTTCCGGTAAAATGCTCAGTTTGCGCTGAAGGTCTTCCATATCATTATGGGCGTACTTGATTACTTTCGAAAAAGAGAGCCTGCTTCCGTCAATAAGAGAAGCATGGTCATATTCGTCGAGTATCAAATAATCATTACGCCCGGTGACGCTCGACAATACGCCCAGGTTAACCTGAAAACCGGTACTAAATAAAATAGCGGCTTCCTTCCCTACATATTTCGCAAGCCTGTCCTCTAATTCAATATGGATATCAAGTGTTCCATTTAAAAACCTCGATCCCGCGCACCCTGTGCCATATTTATCTATAGCTTTTTTTGAGGCCTCCTTTATCTTTGGATGATTTGTTAACCCTAAATAAGAATTGGACCCAAACATTAATACACGTTTGTTATCTATAATAACTTCAGTATCCTGACCAGACTCAATAGGCCTGAAATAGGGATATAAACCCATTTCCCGGATGATATTGGCATCCTGAAACTGGGCGATTTTTTCATGTAGTTTTTTAACCATGTATTAACCAATCTTAAATTTTGTGTAAAAATACCATGAATTAGGTTATAACTTATAATTTAGTGTGATTTTTTTTGAATTACAATACAAATCAAACCCGTTCTCATTCGGCAAATTAATTAATTTTTTTATTTATTTAATGGAACAATTTTTCATTTTTTTATAAAACGCTCAAAAACACGCCATTTTGCGGCTTTTTGACATTATTGCGTAAAAATCTTGTTGCCGGTTTCATATGAGGCATAAATATAACATATTCGTGCCGTGTTATAAATTTTTTTATAAATTATTGGTAACTATACCTTAAATATTTGTTTTTAATAGCCTGAGGCTAATCGAATATATGAAAAAATCTGTATTCTTCCTGATAATTTTCTTAACATTAATTTTACATTCATTTGTTTTCGCGCAAGCCGGACCCGATACCGTTGTAACTTTAAAGCAATGTATTGATTTCGCCTTACGAAACCAGCCTGCAGCAAAACAAGCTTCGATAGACCAGGAAATTAATGAAAAAAATATTCGCATCGGCCTGGCCGCATGGTTGCCGCAGGTTAGCTCGGCAGACCAATATCAGTATTATTTAAAAGGAAGCCCGTCGGCTGTTGCTTTAGCCCCGTCACTTGCCTCCTCAGGCGCTGTTGTAAATCAGTATTCGGCCTTAAATTTACAGGCAAGTCAGGTAATATATAATAACGATGTGCTGCAGGCCGCAAAAGCAGCTAAGTATTCGCGCGAGTACTATAAAGAAAACAGCTACAGCAGCCAAATTAATGTGGTATCAGACGTGAGCAAAGCTTTTTTTGATGTGTTGCTCTCACAAAAGCAACTTGACATTTTGAATGAGGATATCATCCGCCTGCAAAGGAGCCTAAAGGATGCTTATAACCGGTACCAGGCAGGTGTTGCCGATAAAACAGACTATAAGCAAGCGACAATATCATTAAATAATTCTATTGCCACACGAAAGCAAACGGCCGAAGCAATAAATAGTAAACTGGCTTATTTAAAGCAAATTATGGGTATTTCCCGTATACATAATTTATTATTATCCTATGACTCGACCCGTTACGAACAGGAAGCGTCTATCGATACCAACCAGCATTTAGATGTGACTAATAGGATAGAATATCGTTTGTTGCTGTCGCAAAAAGGGCTCCTGAACGTAAATGTAAACTATTATAAATATGGCTTCCTGCCTTCCCTGTCGGCTATCGGAAGTTTTAACTGGTATTATTTAGGCACTAAATTTTCAAGTCTTTACGATCAAAGTTACCCTGACCATTATCTTGGCCTTTCTTTGTCAATTCCTATTTTCCAGGGCACCCAGCGCCTTCAAAATTTAAGTAAAGCCAGGTTACAGGTAGATCGCACCGACCTTGATATTGTAAATACCGAAAACACCATCAATACTGAATATGTAGAGTCGCTGGCAAGCTATAAAAGTAATTACACCAGTTGGGTATTAATAAAACAAAATGTTGAACTCGCAAAAGATGTGTATAAAGTAGTAAGCCTCCAATACCGGGAAGGTATTAAAACCTACCTTGATGTTATTGTCGCCCAGTCAGACTTAAGGACTGCGGAACTAAATTATTATAATGCCCTGTTTCAGTTATTATCAAGTAAAATCGATTTCGAAAAATCGCTTGGCATTCTTGCAGTACAATAAAATTAGAATATGAAAACTAAAAATATATTTTTATATGTGCCGGTTGTAGCGTTAGCATGGTCTTCGTGCAACAAACCAATCAAACAAAATACAGTTTTACCACCGACTGCCGTAAATGTTGTCTCCGCCAAAACAGCAGAAGCCGTTTACTATGATCAGTACCAGGGTACGGTAGTCGCTATAAATACGGTTGAACTTAGAAGCGAAGTCTCTGGATTTATTACCGGTATATTTTTTCAGGATGGTCAGGTTGTCTCAAAAGGAAAAGAATTGTATGAAATTGACCGTCGTAAATATGAAGCGGCCTATGAGCAGGCAGAAGCAAATTTACTGAGTGCTGATGCCAACCTTGTAAAAGCACAGAAAGATATTGACCGGTATACTATGTTGCTGCAAAATGACGCCGTGGCACGCCAAACTGTGGACCAGGCCCAGGCCACTTATGAAACAAGTAAGGCCCAGGTTGCTGTTGCGAAAGCAGGCGTTTTATCCGCAAAAACCGACTTATCTTATTCTATTATCACCGCGCCCTTTTCCGGCCGCATAGGCATTTCGCAAGTTAAACTTGGCGCACAGGTTACCCCGGGGACAACTTTATTAAACACGATTTCTGCTGAGAACCCGATTGGGGTCGACGTTGTAATAAACGAAGAAGATATAAACCGGTTTTATAAGCTGCAAAAAAACGGAACAGACTCTACTTTTAAACTTCAGTTATCCGATGGCAGCAATTACAATAAAACCGGTAAGGTTTTAGCAATTGACAGGGGCGTAGCAATTGGAACCGGGACAATGAAAGTAAGGGTTCAGTTCCCCAATGAAGATGATGTGCTGAAGGATGGAATGAGTTGTGTGTTAAACGTGCTAAACGATGATTCCGGAGTGCGCCTGCAAATACCTTATAAAGCAATAACTGAGCAGATGGGTGAATTTTTCGTTTTTGTTTCCCTGGATACCATCGCGAATCAACACAAGGTAAAATTAGGCCCCCGCATTGGAAGCGACGTCGTAATTATGTCGGGCCTGCAGGTTGGAGATAAAGTAATAACGGATGGTTTTCAGCGCCTGAGGGATGGCGGAAAAATAACCCTG
>Ga0302188_10003177_pt1 | contig 11542 bp, 13 predicted proteins | sample II_Bog_E2_1_FD_198783 | JGI IMG/M metagenome (GOLD analysis project Ga0302188, IMG submission 198783) | Peat permafrost microbial communities from Stordalen Mire near Abisko, Sweden - II_Bog_E2_1 | ecosystem: Environmental > Terrestrial > Soil > Wetlands > Peat | place: Sweden: Abisko... | reverse complement strand
GCAATCGGGTTTATTGGCTTCTGCTCTCAGTTTCATCATCTTTGATATTCATAACTTTTTGCTAACCGGTCAGTCGCCGCATTACTGAAGTGTATTTTTATCTGTTGGGGGAGATACTCTTAAATCCTTGGGCTGAATCAAAGAATTAATTATTTTTCGAGGGAAGCAGGTTTTCCTTGGCTCTGAGACTGCGATCAGCCTTCTCTCTGCTCTTGCGGGCCTATTTCTCAACTGAGATCACATTGATTTCCAGAATTTACACCATAAATCGTTATATTTTGTGCTCCAGCGACCTATTGACGTGCTATTGTTTAAGACTCACGGCCATTCTTTGGACAATATCCCGAATAAAATTCTACACGTCGTTGTAGATGGAATACTTCAGCTTCCTCCTCTCTTCCTGCTCTTTCTGCTCTAATTCTGCCCGTAGACTACTGTATTGGGCCTCTACCTCCTTAATTCTTGCGATTAGTCCTAGGTTAACTTCGCTTAGCTTTTGGAGTTGAGCCGTTAGCTCCCTAATTGATGCCTGCAACTCCTCCTGCTCTCGTTGTTTGGACTACCATTCCTGATTTTATGCGAATGGTTATTGTTCCAGTTTAGATTGGTTGAGATGCTTACGTGCCTGCAGAAGCAGTTGAGTTCTGACATGTTTCCTATCAGTTTACCTGCTATTGGTGGGATCGAAAGCCATAACGGGTTTATGATCAGTTTTGTGTGCGTCCTTCCCGCTCGCATCTGCAGAGCGGCCTTACCTGTTACTTATCAGCATAAATATTATTGAATCGATTTGATAATTATTATTAAAACATCATCCTTAATACTATTGTGGATTTTGGCTCTGAACGATCGAGAGGGGTCAAGCGGTTGACTCTAAGAAAGGTGTTTGATTACTCATTTTAATTCCCTCTCATTGTTCCCAATTTCCCTCTTAGCACATAAAATCTGAGATAATAATTCTCTCCATTTATTATCACTATATTACTCAATGAAGAAATAAGAGCAATAAAATAACTACGTGCCCTCGAAATACAGCAAAGACTATAATAACTACGCTCGAAGTTAACTCAAATCAGTTCTACCCATCCTGCGGTCGGTGGCACACAGCTGCAACAACGCTTTCCGCTACCCCATCTACAAAGTACTCAAGGCAATCGCTAAAATATTCCTAATGAACTAAGTTGAGGGCATTTTCTTCGCCTACATGATAAAATAAACGAACTGGGATATAAAAGATAGACTGATCACTCAAAACTCAGACCAGGTGAGGGATGTTGTTTGCTACAACAGTGATCAGCCGTAGTATAAAAACGTCATCCTTTATTTGATGCTAGTGACTTATACCATCAAATTTTACATGAATTAGAATACGGATGAGTTGTTGGAGGAAGCCATTCGGATATGTCCCAACTTTAAACTTATATTTCAGAATTGGACCAAAAAACATTCCAGCCTCACGACTAAGATAAGTCCGAAAACTCTTAATCGAGTCTATCAAGACCTATGGCTTAGAATTCGGCATGAGGAGCCCGATTATCATTTGTTAACTGACGCCATCCTGCAAATATCTCCGGCCTACAATTCATAAAAATCAGATAAAGATAAAAGGATGGAGAGTAAGGAGGAGAAGAAGGAGATAGGAAACGAAAGAAATGAAGGATTCGAGAGGGAGAAACCCATGAAGATGGTTAAAGTTGAACAGGAACTTCATTTTTAACAGAATCCCATATTCTCGTCCAGTCGACTGTATGAAATGGCAGGAGTCGGGTTAAACCATAGCTAATGCTCAAATTTTCAAGTGTTCGGTTACCCTCACAAAAATGGGAACAACGGAATTCAATTATAAGGAAGTGTTTTTGGCAGTAGCGCTATAGTAGGAATGCCAATGTACCCTATCAAAGACGAAGACGATTACTGTTAAGAATTAAATTTAGGACTGCAGGATGGTCAGAGTGAATAAAACATAAACTTACGAGAAACCTTCCCCGAAATCCCTCAAACAAGTATCTTCAGTCTCAAGAGAGGTTTCTCCGGTGATCGATATCTAAACTTCCAGGGCAACGACCCTTGACCCTGAATTCATGGTCTATCTACCATTTTTGAACATGATTCAATATAACACAAATTAAATACCCTTCCATTCCAATAATAACTCACACGTATATCTTGAGAAGCGAATTTCGACATCCCACGGCCACTAAGTTGGGAAGTACACGGCAGCAGGTATAGTAATCTTTGTTCTATTCGCCGGGAAAGGTGATCACCTTGTTGAATGGATAGGGTTTGTACGTCAGCACTCGTTATATTTAGTTGTAATCTTTGCTTTACCTTCTGTCTGTCAGAAGAGTGAACGGAGATTTGGTTTTAAGTTCGCTCGAGATGTTGTGGCAGGGGTTGCAGTTTGTCAAGATACCGCCTCCAATGTATTCGAGGAAAGGTAGACACTTCTTGTTGTACATTGAGGATATTTGGTTGTATCTGTTTTTGCAGTTGTCCATCCAAATCTATCGTATCTTTGCCTCCTTTCGAGTGAGTGGATCTGACAGATAGTCGAAGATATTAAAGTTTTTGTGGAAGTCGCTCAGTTAATCGTAGGTCTTTCGCCAAATGAGGCCGTTTCTGCTCAATTTGAATTGCTCCTCACTCGTTCGGTTTACTATATAAGGAGTGGTAATTATTTAATCCACAGAACTGCTGATGAACTGCTTTTCAGGCCCAAATTCAGCCCTGTTTTCATATATATTAAAATAGCTGAATTCATAATGTTTTGAGGGATATGTGAACGCAAATAGCTGTTCCTTTTGGTCGATGAGGAGTGGGCATGGGTAGATGTTGGTGATGGGCAAAGTTTACTTATCGTTATGGAGTTGCAGCACACTCGAGATGATGTTGTAGCGAATGTCAAAATTTATAAGGTAGCCGTCAATAGTGCCAATCAGAATAGAGTTGCGATTTGTAGCGCAGATGGAACGGGGAATACCGCGTTCGCGGCCGATGTTGCATCCCATCGACTTCGATTTCAGTCTAATGTCCTGTATTCCCAAGTTGCCCTCGGCCGTAATATAGCAAAAACACTAATTTTTAAGCTCGTTCGAAAAGGTGATAATCTTTTCAAGTTCCCCATTGACGCTATATTTCATAATCTCTTCATTTTTGCCATTCTTGCTGTTTAAAAGCCTATCGATGTGGTAGACCCGAATATGTCCCTTATTTGAACCAACGACTGCACTACAGGTCTGATCGAATGCGCAGATGGAGTTGATCTTCGTTTTTTATTCGGCACTATCTCCCTTTATCTCGAGAGAGGCCTATGAACATGTGGTGATGTTCATCAGTATCTTTTTAGAATCGAATATCTTTAAAAATCCATCGGAACTGCCCGACAAGAAGAACTGATCGGCCACCTTCTCCAAACAGGTAATAGTATCAGAATGTTAAAATATTTCTGAAATAAGGATGCCTCTAGGTTTGGATAGCTTTTCGAAGGCGGTGGGCTGTCGTATATAGGTTCCCAGTTTTGGTATGGGTTTAATTTTAAACATCTAAAACTTGCACAACACCTCTCCTATGATTATAATTGACTCAGCCAGCTTCAACTTATCAGTGACTACCTCTCCGTTCTCTCTATTTTTCTTGGCCAACAGTTTCTCGAATGAGGAGTCTAGATAGTTTATCTCTTACTGATGGTGCCTTCGAACTGCTCAAACAGCTATTTCTTTTCGTGGTCGATCGAGGCAAGGTCCATCGAGAACCGACTGATTTTCTTGAACGCCAGCATCAGCTCAGGAAACTTCTTTTATTGCTTCTACTTATCTGTCGGTTGGTATTTAGTGTTCATGTTCAGGATATAATACAGTAGATTGTACCTAGATAAGAAAGGGGGTACTCGTAAAGCAATTACAACTGCCGCTTTATGTAGACTTAGAAATTTAAGGATTTGTTTATGCGTTGCTCTGACAACTGTTTGAGGGTTTGATTCCAAAGGGTAAGCTCCTGGTCTCTGATCTTGTCGACTTGTGCTTTCTCACTGGATTTAGGTAATTTGATCGTCTTGAGATAATCATTAAATAGTGCCTCCGTCACACACATCTGATCTATTTTGATCCTCTTCTCTTTCAAATCAATATCGCTATCTTTCAGTGGGGTGGGCAGTAAAATCTAATCTTCAATATCTTCCGGCTTCAGAGGGAAGGGTGCTTCGAAGATATCCTTAAAGAAGAAGTAGCTTTTGGTCGGAGGATACTCTTCCAGACACATCCTCACGTAGTTAATGGCCTAGTCTCTGATCCATTTGCTTGGATTTATGATATGCGGAGCTATCTTGCGAATTATGTAGTGAGAAGCACTCTTTCGCAGAGTGAAGTACTGAATTGAGTAGAAAAGGCCAATGCCGTACTCGTCCAGACCGCTTTCAATACAACTATCGAAGGCATCCATTATGTGTTTGTGCGTAACGACTGCTGAGATGTTCTTGGCTAGATTAACGCTGAGTTTCAATCCCTCAAGTCGATCAGTGTTGATGAGACTGATGTAGAACTAGAACATATCAGTGAGCAGGTGTTCGGGTATATTATTATTCAGAAGCACTTTGATCTCCTCCCTGGAGTAGTAGCCATAGTTGACCTTGATAACTTCGATTATTTTGGAAAGGGCCATCTTGGGTTGTTTTTTGAACCGCTTATAGTGCATCTCCAGCCATTCGCAAATTCCATAGACCTACTTGAATCGTGAAAATAGGGTAAACCGTAGTTTGGATTGCTTCATCCTAATGATGTTGATGAAGAACTCCATGATAATTTAGAAATAGTACAAATCCTCCTCATAGTGGAAGGGGTCCACGAAGTTGTAGAACAGGGCAATAATCGACAAGAATGCTTCCTGAGAAACATTAATATCGCTATCCTGCGTCAGATGGATGTTGAATGGAAGCAACACTTTAAGCAGCACTAGATCTGAACAGTCCCGCCCCACAAACGATATCATCTCGATCGCCAGTAACTTGCTGGCCACGTACTTGCAATTGCGAATACACGAAAATATTATCTTTATGATCAGCTCTGAGTTTTTGTAGTACTTGTTGTACTGTAAACGCTAGTCACGCATATACTGAGTAGACTTGTATTATCTGAGCAACTATTATAAACGAGAGGATCGAAGGCCAAGCTGGGTGAGCTTTTGAGGGATATGCTTTATTTAGATTAGGTGCTCGATCTAAGCGTAGTTTAGAGGACAGAGCTATTTCTATTTGGGACGCGGTTCGTTCCCAAAAGACAGTCTTTTGGCGATTTTCCCTTTTTTTGATGGATTAATAAAGAACTTGCGCCTTTCATCCTCGTCCTCGAACAGTATCTCCTCCTCGAAAAGCATTTATCCTTCCTTATCCTAAATCTGCTAGAAATGTCGAAGCAAACGTTCAAAGAGCACACTGTTATCCACTTTAGGCGAAAATATAATCTTTTTCTCGATCATTTCCACAAATATTTTTAGGGATTTAAAGCCATTGAGACACATCGGAGGCTTATGGCTGAAAGCATGAGAGGACTAACGGATTTATTGCTCAATGAATTAGATGATGGAGTAGATTAAATGCACTCTCAAGTCGCACGATGAAAAACTTGTCTTGTTGAAGGCGGACAGACAGCACCAGAACAGCGCACTCGTATCGAGATTGATGATGCTTACATATCTCTGGAGGACTCGTGTTATCGCCATCCTTTCTTCAGGTTTCTATTTTAGCAGACCAATTAATATTTCAGAAATAACATCTTTGCCCTTCGTGAGTTTGTTGACGGCTTCACTAATCTTATCATCGAGATTAAGCCCTTCTTTTTTTAGTTTTAGCAGCTCTTAATAACTCATGGACGGTCTGCCATCGTTGATGACTTCGAGGATGGTCAGTCCAAGCGAAAACATGTCCATCATCTTAAGTTTATTTATTTGAATTTGTGCCTCACTGTCCTCCTCAAAACTATTCTTTTTTAGCCTCCGAGAGCTGTCCAAAGGAGTCTTTGCTGACTATCTGCCGTTATCGTATTCCTGAGAAGCCTCAGGATTAAATAACTTTTTTGAGTTGAGCACTGATGAAGGTAAGTTATCTCGTCCCGCCATCTTTTAAGGGGCTAAGTTGCATTTTTAAACTGAGGAGCCATAGTACAGTCTAAACTCCGACAGCCCTTGTTCTGTATCCTGTAGGATATAATTGGGTTTATAGCTGGCAAAGTCAGTCAGAATGAGGTAGTGATATGTAGTAATAAGAAAATTTGAAGTCCTGATGTTGCCATGGTAGATGTTGAAGACCTAGTGGATGGTGTAAACTGCAAAAATGATTTGATATATTATCCACACTACGATTAGATGGGATTGTACCTTTTTATTATTAACTCAAACACGGACGACCCTACAGCCGCTGCTAGAGAGTCATATGCAGGTACTGACGGATTGCAATCGTGAAATTCTGTTAGTATTTCTGCAGTTCCTTGTCTTTGAACTACTTCAGTTCGAGTATCCTCATGGGGAGTATGTGCATGCATTTGTAGCGTTATACTAAGCCTTGAATGGTCTGAAACGCCTACATATCATCGAATGCTACTTTCAAGTACTACTGCAAAGGGGTGCTGTCTCTTCTGAAGAAGACTGACATTTTGATGCTTGACTTGCAGGACTTAAAGAAATTAGTCTAAAACAACTTGTTGTGCGAGAGTATTTCCCTGCCCACCAGGTCGGGGTTCTGCTAAATCCACTGTTAATAAATCTCCACGGGATCTTCCTTAATATTTTCGTCGAGTAGAGCATTGCCCATTCCAATTTATTTATCTTTATAATGGTTATATGGCCAAATCATCACCATAATAGTTATATGACTACCATCAGCATAGCAATAGAAAAGATATCATAAATAGAGACGCTCTTTCTTCTCGGAAGTCTACTTCAACTTGCTCATTTTGGACTATCCGCCGTTGTTGAAGTCAGGGAATTCGAGGAATCGCTTGAAGATGTCACTTGATTTTATTTACTAGATTTTGCTCAAGTCACGCAGGTACTGTTGCAGACTCTTTCTTCTCTCTTCCGCCATTACGTTCTTCTGCTTATTGATGACCAAATTGTTGATATCAGCCAGGAAATTGCAAGACTGTGGATATTTTATAGTTGGAAACCGGTTGATCAACATCTAAATCGGCATGAATGTACCTGCTGTAATTAAGTGAACTCCTTGTAACGTTTACACACCTTCCATTTCGACTCTCCCACATTGATCTGAACTGTATACTCGGTATAGGGTTTCTTTTTATCCTCAGTCTACTTTATCACTGTTTGACTCACAGTGATATGTAAACTCTCCTTGTTGAAGTCAACGACAGTCTTTTCACGGATAGATTGTGAACTACACGTACCGCAGCATTGCTCGATGTGTGATGAGAAAACATGAGTTTGGATCCATTTGCTGCAGTTTATACATTGCATCAGCAGACAGTTTTTCATCATTCTTTTGTATTCTTTCACCCGATCGTATTTCTCCTCCAGAACCTTGCATCGACCTTCCATCTTCTCGAGGGCCTACGAAAGATTCTTATTGGCTTAAATGAGCTCATTCGTCGCTTCCCCTTCTGAAGTTGACAATGATTTTTCGAGAGCCACAAGAAGGGTATCATGCAGTCGTTTATTTTAATTGAGCGTATTCTTGAGGAAGGAGACTTGGTTGGAAAGATACGCCTTTTAAAACATCCACTCAGAGTGATCGCTCATGAGTTCGCTCTTCTTTGAGTTTTACGCGATTAGATTTTATATCTTTTTGGAGTAGGAGCTATTCGTCTGTTCTAGAATTTACGCCTACTGCTTTTTTTATTCATACTTGATCTCGACTTCCTATAGGTCCGATGACAGTTTCGCGATGGAAGTTCGCTGCTTCCTGTTTTAGTTTTAGAGGGTGTTGGATCGTTCCTTATAGCGGTCGAGCTCTTCCTCCATATACTTCTTTTCCATCTCGTGCAGGGCTCTCTCCTTTTCGAGAGTGGACTTGATGCTGAGCATCTAATTCTTTGCTTCCTCCACCTCGCTGTCCGCGATCTTCTTGCTTTCCTTTTTTAATTTTTAGAATTGGATGGACATTTATTAATGCTCGTTGTAGAGTAGCTTATACTTCTCATAGAGTTTGTCATGCTCGCCCTTGTACTGCAACGCTCGAGTCTTATGACTTTCTTCAAAGGCGACAACTCTAGCATTTTATTTCTACAGCAGCTCGATCTTCCCCTTTAGAGATTCTTTTTAGTCGATCATTTGCTTCTGCTTCTGCTATTGTTCCTGTTCTTGAATTTATAGCTTCTGCTGCATTAGGGTCTTCTCATAGTGGAGATTTTTATTAATCTTAGTGGTGATTGTCTCGCCCGCCAGTCGATAGAGGTGTTCCGAGAGCTCGTTGAAGAACTTCCATTTTTAGATGGGATCTCCGTCCTTCGTGCCTTCATCGTACCTCTCCTTGATTTATTCGAAGTCTTTAACAAATTCACTGAATTCCTCGTATTAATCAGCATATATCTTCTCTTTGATCGCGTCCGTTATCTTCTCAGCCTCCTCTTTGTATTTCTCCTGCCAAACGTTTCGATTTTTTCGCACGAGATCTCCCACACTCTCCTCCAGCTTCTTTTCCAGCTTCTACAGCAAATCTGGATGGCTGTCTTCCGACCCAAGCGATCTCTTCTTGAACTTAGCGATGACTTGCTCCCTCAACTGATTTTTAATCTCCGCAATGTCGTTTAACTTGATTGGATTCTTCAACAATTCCTCAATTTCTCTCTCCATGAAATCTGAAGATTCCTTTATGGCTTTCAACCCTTCGCTTCTGCATACATAAAACCAGGCGCTCTCCACATTCGGGAGGTGGCCTTTGTTAATTGCGTCCATGTATCCTTTGCATAGACTAACGAGTAGATTGCCGTTAAGGGGTTGATCATTTATCTTTTTGGGCTTCACTCTACTGAATATCTTTGATCTGATAGCTTAGACCTGAGCCACGAATTCAGGACGTAGACTCGAGTTGTCAATTTCATCAAGTCGCTGCAGATCCTTTTATCGTTCAGTAGGGCGCACCATCAGTTCGCAGTCCCTTTCCTGGAAGAAGTGTTTGAGATGTCTCCTAATTTTATTTTTGTTCTCTATTGCATCGGACGACCCCTTCTGCAATTCCAGAGCATTTTCCAGATACTCTTTAGAGTTAATCTTATTTCCGTTTTTGTCCTGCAGCATGAGAGTAAAATCCCGCACCACCCACAGAAACGCAGGGAAACTGCTTGTATCCTACGATTTGCCGTTGGTTTTGGTTTGAATGTCCTTGGCTAAGTTTATGATTAGGTTGAGGGTGTTGAGTGCGTTTTCGTCGATGCTGCCCACGGAGTTATAGATGAAGAAGGAGCTGAGGAGAAGGGAGAAGAGGAATATTCTAGAATCGTGGTTAGTATTCTCGTCCATGCCGCCAAAACCCTCAGTATCGATCACTATCATGTCCATATTCTACTTGGTGGGACTCGCAATAGTCTTTTTCCAGAGCCAGAGGCCCTTGGTGCAAGGGTTAATGGTGGGTCCAACCTGAAAACCCCCTTTCTTCTGGTCTAACAGCACTCGATTCACAAAAAAGCTTTTACCTGTTCGATACTTTCCGACTATGGAGACGATACCCAGTGATCTGTCTTCTGGAAGCGAGAGGAGAAACTCTTCAGCCTCTTTGGAAATGGCGAAGCCCACTCCTTCTTGATAGGTGATGAAGGGAACTGCCAGAGTCGTCTGTGTTTTTGAATTTATCATCGAATTAATATTTAAACTGACTTATTTTAAATAGATCATCATCAACACCTTTTAAATATGAGCTAGCGATGTAATTGCAGCAATTAGAGATGGACTTTATTTGCTGACTGGGATATACAGTAAATTAGCAAACAGACTCCATTAATATACTTTAATAAAGGCCTCAGTGAATTGGGTGGACTAAATATTTTTAGAGCACTAGCCTTATCTCATTAAATATGAATGATGGCATTTGATTTTTTGTGGTTCCTCCGTCCTTCCAAATTGTTTAAATTTGATCTTTTTGAATTAAAATTGTTCTCATCTCCAATCTTCTGACAAAAGAAGTTGTTTGAAGAATCTCATTTAAAGTTTAGAATTACAAATGCGATGACTTATTAATACTGAGAATCCCAATCAAATAGTATAATAATAGAAATCATTTACTCAACAACTAGTTCAGCATGAAATAAGTCACTCCTAAGACACCATTGAATGCCTTTCTGAAGGTGGCCGTGAATGGTCGTTTGCAAAGAGTTTATTTTAAGGATTTGAAGCTGTATCAGAAGGTGAAAAGACGGAACATCCCACATCTCCCATCTTTTAGCAACAAAAACGGACCTATCAGCAATATCATGATGAGTTTGAGTGATGACTAAAACAGCAAATCAGTCGACTGTGAGACTGCAATGGTCAATTCCTAACCTTGATTTTCTTTTGTATATAATCATTAATCTACTTCTAACGTCATTATGATTAATCACTGACGGGTTAATTAGCTATGATTTTTTTTCATTATCTTCCGAAGAGCGAAATTTATAGAAAATATGCTGACATTTTGCCATGAGTTTGATGTCGATTCCGTGCTCAATAGTTGTATAAATAGCTCATACCTATCATTATTCCTCCGCATTCCTCAAATCATATTAAGTAAAAATTTTAACAATTATAGGGAGAGTATTTTCAATAGATTAAATTGAATCAATTTTTCATGATACGGATGCTCGATGGAACTAATTTATAGGACCACCATCATATTTGAGATTTTTAATCTCATCTGTCTCCTCAAGAACTTCAAACTTTTCTGTCTCCTCGAGAACTTCAAACTTTTCTGTCTCATGGAGAACTTCGACCTTTTCTGTCTCCTCGAGAACTTCGACCTTTTCTGTCTCCTCGAGAAGTTTGATTTTTGTTGTCTCCTCAGTGCCTTTAAGAAGTTCAAATTTACCAGACTCCTATCCGTCTTCTGCGATAGCCTTTGGGTCTTCGAGAACTTCAATTTTTTTAATGTCCTCTTCCTTTCCTCCGATAACTTAGAACAGCTCTAACTCTAAGAGAATAGTGGGATCTTCGGTATCTTTTGCCTGACCAGAATTGGATCCACCGATTGAACTGCCAGGTGGCGATAAAAAATTATCACCTGTGGCTGGGTTGAGGCTGGAATCTTTGGTGATAAAAATTACGTATTGTGGTTTCTCTTTATTCATGAATTCAGAAGCCTCAATTCCTACCGTTCCCAATACAATGCTTTACATCATTAATTAACTAAAATTATAAATCATACCACTATGCTCCACATAATAATTTATTTCAAATCATCATTAACTTCATGAAATTATCAAATTAGTTAACTTTGGATACTTTTTATATATACCGAATTATTCTGAATTAAATTAAATATTCATTAATTGTTAAATCAAAGCAGACGGATACGATATCATACAACTGCCAGCTAATCTGTGTTTAAATCATATACTGGGGTAATTTT
>Ga0302188_10003167_pt1 | contig 11565 bp, 8 predicted proteins | sample II_Bog_E2_1_FD_198783 | JGI IMG/M metagenome (GOLD analysis project Ga0302188, IMG submission 198783) | Peat permafrost microbial communities from Stordalen Mire near Abisko, Sweden - II_Bog_E2_1 | ecosystem: Environmental > Terrestrial > Soil > Wetlands > Peat | place: Sweden: Abisko, Stordalen... | reverse complement strand
TTATTCTGGTCATCCTACAATAGCGAAAAATGCGCCCTGGGATGGCGGAATAGTTTATAAAACAGATTCGTTGGGCAATCCATGGATTGCCACTGCCTGCCAGGGCATGGGCGCCAGCGTCTGGTGGCCCAATAAAGACCAGCAGGCGGATGAGGTTGACAGCGCGCTGATCAGTATCAGCGTTCCAACCGGTTTGCAGGATGTATCAAACGGCCGTCTGCGAAAAGTAACCGATTTGGGCGATGGCTACACCCGGTACGATTGGTTTGTGGCCAATCCTATCAACAATTATGATATTGAAGCCAATATCGGTAAGTACGTGCATTTTGACGACACCTATAATGGCGAAAAAGGAAAATTAACGCTGGATTACTGGGTGCTGAGCTATAATCTTAATAAAGCCAAAAAGCAATTTGGTGAAAATGTAAAAGATATGATCAAAGCATTCGAGCATTGGTTTGGGCCATATCCTTTTTATGAAGATGGGTATAAACTGATAGAAACCCCTCACCTGGGTATGGAGCACCAAAGCGGCACGGCCTATGGTAATCATTATATGAACGGCTACCTGGGCCGCGATCTTTCGGGTACAGGTTGGGGACTTAAATGGGATTTTATTATTGTGCACGAAAGCGGGCACGAATGGTTTGGCAATAACATCACATCGAAAGATCTGGCCGATATGTGGATCCATGAAAGCTTTACCAATTATTCCGAATCACTTTTTGTTGAGCAGCGTTATGGCAAACAGGCAGGGCAGGAGTATGTGCATGGTACCCGCATGGCCATTGAAAATGACAGGCCTATCGTGGGTATTTACGGCGTAAATAAAGAAGGATCGGAAGATATGTACTACAAAGGGGGCAACCTGCTAAACATGACCCGGACGATTATTAATGATGATGAAAAGTGGCGCAGTATATTACGCGGCTTAAACAAAACTTTCTATCATCAAACCGTAACCTATGATGACATTGTTGATTATATCAACGATCAATCAGGCAAAAATCTGAAGCCGGTATTTGACCAGTACCTGCATTATAAAAACATTCCGATCCTGGAGTTTATGGTAATCCGCGGGAAATTAAATTGCCGCTGGCAGGCTGAAGCAAAAGACTTTAATATGCCGGTTAGGGTAAAAGTAAAGGGCGGCGAATATCAGTTTATACAGCCCTCCACACAGTTCAGGCCCATTACCATAACCGATGCTACTAAAGATAACATAGAGGTGGATACCTTTAATTATTATATTGGGGTACTGGTGGATTAGGCCCCCCATTATATTTTAAGGTTAAAAAAAAAGAAATTATTTGTTTTTCATTTAAGGAAATTATAAATTAGGAAAATCATTTACATCAGTGTTAAATGAGACTAAGCCTTATATTGTTAAATGAAATATTTCTACCTGATCATTGGATTATTTATTTCTCGCTTCGCTAATGCACAATTAGTATTAACCGGAAAAGTTAAGTCTGATAAAAACATTTCAATAGAATCTGCATACGCCACTCTTTCCGGTGATTCTTCTTTTAAAAGATCCGTTTTGTCAAATCAGGATGGGGCTTTTAAGTTTACAAATTTAAAGGAAGGGAAATATAAATTAACAATTTCATGTGTTGGATATTTGCCTATAGATACAACTTTAAACCTAACAGATAACCTGAAATTATCAAGCGTCTTAATATCAAAGCCGGTTCAATTGGATAGCGTAACCATAAAATCAAAAAAAAGTTTTATGGAAAAGAAGGTTGACCGGGTTGTATACAATGTTGATGGAATAAGCCTTTACGATAATAAATCAGTTACAGATATATTAAAAAATATCTCTCGTTTAAATGTTACAAGGACCAGCATTGAACTAAGAGGCAGTGGCCAAGTTGCTGTAATGATTGACGATAGAATTATTTACCTTTCAAATAAGGATTTGTTAGACTATCTGAACGTATTTAAAAATGATATCTCAAGCATTGAAATAATTACCAACCCACCTGCAAAGTATGATGCCCAGGGGTCAGCCCTCATTAACATTGTTACAAAAAGGAAAAAGACATACGGTTTCTTTGGTGATATTGAAAGTGGTGTTACAAAAAATTCCTATTTGGAAAGCGATGAGACCCTGAATTTAAGTTTTAGAAATAAAAACTTTAGCCTTCTAACTTCTGTTGGCAATTCATTTGGGGCTTATCAGGAGAATATTTCAAGCAGCAGTACCTTTTTTTCGTCCAATAACACCAATTGGAGCGATATTGCTAAGAACAAAAACAAATTCAACTACAATCGTTTTAATATCGTAGCAGAATGGTTGCTAAGTAAACGAACAAAAATCTACTCTTCTTACAGTTTACTTACATCTCAAAGCAATACTATTCAAAAGCATACTTTAAATTACAGTTATAACAACAGTTTAGACTCAGTTGGATTTACAAATGGCAACAATGAAGTCCATGGACAAACCAATCTGATGAATTTAGGGTTAAACTCAGCTTTTGGTAAAAAGAAAAATACGATTGATGCTTCCATTGATTATGCAAACAAAACAAGCACCCAAAGTACAAATACAGAAACGTTTGATTATTTAAACGACTTAGTAACTCCTACTGGTACAAAGTATAATCTATACAGTTTTGGCGATATTCCCAAAAATGTAACAAGTACTAAGGTGGATTTTGTATTTCCCCAGTTATTCACGCAATTTAATGTTGAAACTGGCGCAAAATATACACTGTTTAATAATAATAGTCAAACCGATTACGATGAACTGATTAATAACGAATCTGTTTTTAATGGAATAATTACTCAAGACACTTTTGGATATAGGGAGCAAAATCTGGCAGCATATATTTCTTTAAGCAAAGGATATAAAAAGTGGAGTACTAAGTTTGGTGTTAGGTATGAAGAAACGATGACCAACGGTTCATCAGGCTCATCAACAGCTAACAACTATAAAAAAACTTTAAACGACTTTTTCCCAAGCATTTTTCTGCAATATAAATTTACAGATCAAACATCTGCAGATTTTTCATATACCAGGCGAATTATGCGCCCGACACTATTTGATGTAAACCCATTTAAATTTTACACCAGTATTTTTTCATATTATGCGGGCAATCCTGCATTGAACCCAAGTTTGCAGGACAACTATAACCTTAATTTCGACTTAAAAAGCAATTACCTTTTTAGTGCTTTTTATAACATAACCTATAATCCAATAATCTCTCTTCCAACAACAAACGGAAATGTAATTGAAACGGAAAAGCAAAATAGCGGTCAACTGAAGAGCTATGGAATTAATTTTGATGCTAATCTAAGCCTTCGCTCATGGATGCAAAATAACTTTAGTATTAGCGTTAGCAGCTACCGATATATTACTAATTACAAATATTACCTGGGGAGAGTTCCGTTAAATATTTCATTGTCTACAAGCCAATCTTTTCAATTTACAAACACCTTTTCTTTTGATATGAACTTTTCAGCAACCTTACCAGGTGGAGGTTTTAATATCTATACTCAAAAAGGTTATTCGAGCCTGGATTTTGGCTTTACAAAAACAATGGCAAAAAACCGCCTTATTTTGACTGTGGCTGCACAAGATATATTTCGTTCAGGAACGCAGTCATCTACCATTCAAACCAACGAGTTTAAAAGCATAAATAGTAATTATTATGATTTCAGGGAAATGTCTGTATCTATAAAATACAAATTTGGGAAGGAAATAAAAGTAGTTAGAAAGAAAAGTAATATTCAGGAAATCAACAGGATACGATGAATATATTTAAAACCGAACGTATATAGAAAACGATCAAGGGGTGGGTAACATCGTTAAACTTTCTCAATTTTTTAATTTCATTAATCAATACATGTGTGAAAAAAAAAATTAAACTTTTAGTAGAAAAAAACAGACTTGATGAACAAAGTAATTTCGAAGTCATTCATGATTTAAATGCGTCGCAAATTATAGGAGGCGATTCATGCCCTAAGTTAACGAATTGTGGCACTTACACAGGTACAGGTCCTTGCGATGCTTTGCAAAATTGTAATGAATACACTTGTGCAGGCCTTTATTTGTGATCATTAAACCTATCAAACGATCAACGCATGAGTAATATCGTTAAACTTTCTCAATTTTTTAATTCATTAATTTATAAAACCATGCTTAAGAAAAAAATCCAGTCTTTAGTGGCCCAGGGAAATTTAGGAGAACAAAGCAATTTTGAAATCATTCGTGATTCAAGTGCTGCGGAAATTTTAGGAGGAGGCACCTGCCCGAAACTCACAAATTGCGCTAATTATTCGGGTGATTGCCCCAATTTGACAACATGCGGTACCTATGTTCCACCCGCATAATTGAATTTGCAAAACGAATTTTTAATTAATTATTTAAATCAAACAAAAACCATGCTTAAGAAAAAAATCCAGTCTTTAGTGGCCCAGGGAAATTTAGGCGAACAAAGCAATTTTGAAATCATTCATGATTCAAGTGCTGCACAAATTTTAGGAGGAGGCACTTGTCCAAAACTTGAAAATTGTAATCTTTATTCGGGAGATTGCCCGAATTTAACAACTTGTGGTACCTACACGCCACCCGCCTAATTGTATTGGAATTATATTGCAACGAGAAAAAAATACTGTTTAAAAACTTATAAGATGTGTGTAGACCTCTGTTAGTAGACACACATCTTTTACAATAATTAACCTTATCAAAATGAAATTATCAAAGTATATACTAACAACTGATTCACTTGAAGATGTTGGACTTAATAATAAGCGTATTATTTTTTCAACACGTACCGCAACATCTATTTTAATTGAAAATAGCTTTCTCGAAAATATGTCAGTTGGCGATTATACCCAAATTGATGAAGGATTTTTGGATGTTTTAAAAGAAAAGGAATTTTTAGTCCCGGATGATCAGGATGAATTTGACTTTATCATTAATACGAATGCTAAAGTAAAAGAGGAAAGCAATTTTTTATCGATGACAATTCAACCATCGGCCAATTGTCAGCTGGGTTGCCACTATTGTGGCCAAAGTCACTCTAAGCACTATGCCAATGATGCTGTTATCGAAAAATATTACGAAAGGATTGTTTATTTACTTTCTCAAAAAGAATATGAAGGGATCACCATTACATGGTATGGTGGCGAACCATTGACAGGTTATACTTCTATTAAAAAAACTTCAGCAAAATTAATCAGGTTAGCCGAAGAAAGGGGATTGAAATATATGGCCGACATGATTACAAATGGTTTAAGTTTAAAGCCTTCCTTGTTTAAGGAACTGGTTGAAGAGTGCAAAGTGACAAAATATCAAATTACAATAGATGGAATAGCTGAAGGACATGACCAAAGGAGAATAACGAAGAGCGGCGAGCCTACTTTTAATATTATAACAAAAAACATTATCGATGTCACCAATATGCCGGAATATTTCGATAATCATTGTCACATTTCAATAAGAGTGAATATTGACGAAACGAATTTCCAATATGTTGACCCATTAATTGATTTTATAAAAGACAATAATTTGCAGAATAAAGTAAGTATGTATTTTGCACCAATAGTCGATTTTGGAGGTAATGATGCAGGGAAGGCTAGTTTGAAAAAAGATTTTTTTGCCGAAAAAGAAATTGAATGGATGCTTAAGTGTTTTGAAAACAATATTGGTATAAATGTAATGCCTCAGAGGGTTTATTCGGTTTGTATGGCTGAAAAAAAGGATTCAGAAGTTTTTGATGCCTTCGGGAATATCTATGCATGCTGGGAATTTCCCTATTCCGATAAATATGGTAGCGGCGATAGCTTGATTGGTAATTTGTTCTTTCCTAAAGAGACTTATAATGAAAATGCTACTTTGCGCGATTGGAATGAGACGCTTCAATCAGGTAAAACCTGGTGTAAAACCTGCGCCCATCTCCCTATTTGTGGTGGGGGATGCCCAAAATCCTGGCTTGAAGGTACACCGGCATGCCCGCCATTTAAGTCAAATTATAAGGACAAACTGCTTTTGGATTATTTTATTAAAAAGAAAAGGGAAGAAAAGATTTCCGAGAACAATCAGCTATCCATTTTATAAAACATAAAAGAAAAATTTAATTTAAAGACAGACAAAATTACGCTATGAGTTATCCGTTTTACCGGCAGTTGGACACATTTGATTGTGGCCCAACTTGCCTGCAAATGATTTCAAAGTTTTATGGAAAAAAATACGACTTGGATTTTCTGCGTGATGAATGCTTTATCACGAGGGAAGGTGTAAGTTTATTGGGTATAAGCCAGGCCGCTGAGAAAATAGGGTTGCGAACGTTAATGGTGAAAGTAAGCCTGGAGTTATTAAAAGAAGAATGTCCGTTGCCAGCAATTTTACATTGGGATCAGGAACATTTTGTAGTACTCTATAAAATAAAAAAAAAGAGGTCATTTAATTTAAAAAATAAGAGTTATTTTCAATATGTAATTGCAGATCCGTCTCATGGAATAGCAAAAATTAATGAAAGTGATTTTCTTAAAGGTTGGCAAACATCAGAAACAAATCAGGGCATTGCTTTATTAATCGAACCAACTGCTGATTTTTATAGCAATTTTGCAGGGAATACCCGAAAAAGCAATGAGTTTAAACTGCTATTAAACTATTTAAAACCGTTTAAAAAGCAAATAATCCTTTTGTGTTTGTGTTTGTCAATATCAGTAGGCATCACCATTGCACTCCCGTATGTAACAAAAGGTCTCATCGATAAAGGCGTTGTAGCAAAAAGTTATTCATTCATTCTACTCTTTATTGTATCTCAATTACTCCTATACATTAGCAGTAGCATATTAGATATTTTTCGGGGATGGATTCTGTTACATATGAATGCAAAGATTAGTTTGCACATTATTTCAGACTTTTTAAAAAAGTTACTTCGATTACCAATACGTTTTTTTGATAGCAAGTCTGTGGGTGACGTATCTCAACGGATAAACGATCACCACAGAATAGAAAGCTTTTTGACGGCCGATTTGCTCAGTACATTATTTTCAATCATTCAAGTTGTTGTGTTTTCCTTTATTCTTTTTTCTTATAAATTAAGTATCTGGATTTCTTTTGTATTTTTTAGTGTGGCAGGCGTTTTATGGATACTCTTATTTCAAAAAAAAAGAAAGCAACTTGATTATATAAGGTTCCTTCAAAACAAAAACGCTCAGGAGAAGCTTTTTGAATTAGTTGTTGGCATGCAGGAGATCAAATTATATGGCAGCGAAACTACAAAAAGGTGGGAGTGGGAATATTTGCAAATGCGGCAATATAGGTTAAGTATAAAAAGCCTAAAGCTGGAACAGTTTCAACAAACAGGTTTTATTTTTCTTACACAGCTAAAAAATATTTTAATATCATTCCTGGCAGCTGTTTTTGTAATGGAAGGCAAGATTAGCTTAGGTGTTATGCTTAGCATTTCTTTTATAATCGGCCAAACAAACGGCCCCTTGCAGCAATTAATACAATTTTTCAAATCAGCCCAGGATGCTAAACTTAGTTTCAGTAGGTTACAGGAAGTCCATCTAAAAGAAGATGAAGAAAGAGAAGACCATAGTAATTTTCAGCAAATAGATTATGAGGATTTTCACGAAAGTATTCATCTTCAAAACCTCGCATTTCAATACCAGGGGCCGCGCTCTCCTTTTGTGTTAAAAGATATCAATCTTACAATTCCAAAAGGAAAAATCACGGCAATAGTTGGAGCAAGCGGAAGCGGGAAAACAACTTTGATGAAATTGTTGTTAGGCTTTTACTTCCCTACGGAAGGTGAAATTGCTGTTGGTAATACTTCACTTTTAGCGTTTTCTCCAAAGTGGTGGCGTAGTCAATGTGGAACGGTTATGCAAGATGGCTATATTTTTTATGATACTATAAAAAAGAATATCGTAATGGACGGGTCTGACATTGATTTGGATAAATTCGAAAAATCAGTTAGGGTTGGCAATGTTGATGAATTTGTTGAACAATTGCCGCTAAAATATAACACCCGCATCGGAAGCAGCGGTATGGGGCTTAGCGGCGGCCAAAAGCAACGAATATTAATAGCAAGGGCTGTTTACAAAAATCCGAACTACTTGTTTTTTGATGAAGCCACCAGTAGCCTTGATGCAAATAATGAAACTGCTATTATGAACAGTTTGGATAATTTTTTTATCGGTAAAACTGTTATAATAATTGCTCATCGGTTAAGTACTGTCAGGCATGCCGATCAAATTATTGTTTTAGAAAAAGGCAGAATTGTTGAAATCGGAAATCATTTCACTTTAACAACCAATAAAGGAAGATATTATGAACTTGTTAAAAATCAATTGGAATTAGGTGCCTAGATAAAGATATAAGATTTCTTTCTCATAGCGAAGGCTGATTTTCGTCAAATGAAGCAGATTTTTCATTTCCCCTGTAACCTAATTGTTTTACCTGTCGTCTTGCTTGTAAAATCACATATCATGAAATCAATCACTAAACTTTTATTGGCCGTAGCGCTTTTGTGCGGAACATTTTATACTAACGCGAAGGCTGCCGGACCTGTTAAACCTGATTCCACCGAATTGGTTGACCGCCATCTTTCGGGATTTACCCGTATAAAAATTGCAGGGCCGTTTGTGGTACATTTGAAACAGGGTACTGAAGAATCGGTGAAGATAGAAACGCCTGAAGATGTTAAAGCCCGGATAACTGCTGAAGTTGTTGGCAGCGTTTTGAAAATTCATAACAGCCACGATAACTGGAGCCAGGGTGTCAAAAGCTGGTATAGCGATAAGGGTGTATGGCATAATCATAAAAAGATAGTAGTTTACATTACAGCTAAAAACCTGACCGGCATTACTGTGTCCGGGTCTGGTGATGTTACCTTTGATGAAGGGATCACCACCGCTGCGTTGAAATTAAGGGTGCGTGGCTCAGGTCACCTCGAAGGCAAGGTTGAAGTAACGAAATTGGAAAGCGGTATTTCAGGGTCAGGTAATATAAAACTTTCAGGCAATGCCGAAAATTCGAAAGTAAGGGTAATTGGTTCGGGCAAATTCACCGGGCGCAACCTGGTCACCCTGAATTCTGCCGCGCATGTCTCAGGATCGGGTAATGCCGAAGTAAACGCGACGGACGAAATTGATGCGGTTGTCCATGGCTCAGGTGTAATAAGTTATGCAGGTGCCGTTAAAACTATCAAAAGCTCAAAAAGTGGTAGCGGTGAAATAAACAGGTTTTAATAAAAGGTAAATAGTTAAGGGTGAAGTGCGGGTGGAAGAAGAGATGTGAAAATCTTTACTCCACCCGCACTTCATCCTTTTTTATTTTCGTAACTTTAGTGCAACCTAATGGTTTTGGACGTTGTCTTATCTATAAAGAAATATAACATGATATTAATAAAAAGAATTTTAGCCGCTATAATTATATTAACCATCAGCGGCGTAGCTGTAGCAAAGCCGCATTCATCCGTAAAAGCAAATTTTTCTGAGGTAGTCGACCGCCATTTATCAGGCTTCCATGCCGTTGACGTTGCCGGGTCATTTGATGTATATATCAGCCAGGGTTCAACGGAATCTGTCAAGGTGGAAGCGCCCGCTGACATCATTAACCGCATTATTACCGAGGTAGATGGCGGCGTCCTCAGGATTTACAACAAGCACGATACCTTTAACTGGGGCGACCTATGGGGTCATCATAAAAAAATTATAGTTTATGTAGTAGCAAAAAACCTGAACAGCATTAGCCTTACAGGATCAGGTGACGCCTTTTTTAAAGATGGGATTTCTGCAAACGCATTGCGATTAAATATCAGCGGGTCTGGCGATATGACGGGTAGGGTGGATGCCAAAAATCTTGATTGCAGTATTTCGGGCTCAGGCGATATGAAACTTTCTGGCCGGGCAGAAACCGCAGGTGTTAATCTGGTTGGATCAGGGGATTTTACTGCACGCAGTTTGCTAACCGTTAACTGTGCCGTCAGGGTTTCCGGTTCAGGCGATGCCCAGGTAAATGCCAGCGAAAGAATTGACGCTTCGGTGAGCGGCTCTGGCGATGTGCGTTATACCGGCGCAGCAAAAATGGTCAACAGCCGTAAAAGTGGCAGTGGCGATATATCGAGGTTTTAAGCCGGATTTAAATTTGGGGATGAGGTTTAAAATTCCGCTACAAAAATTTAATTGTTTGGGATAAAAACTATTCGTCCGTTTTTTGACGTAATAGTAGCGTAGCATTGCTATGCAATCCGACTATTAATTATAATTTTGCATCACAAATGCTTTTTATGATTAAAAAACCGTACTTAATCGTTATACTTTCTTTACTCACCGTTACGGCGGCTTTTGCACAGCAACAACAAAAAATCACCGTATTTGATACCACTAAAGTTGGCTCTTCAAGTTACAATACCATTGATATCCATTTTAATGGTTTTGCTTTTTTAGACGACCATGAATACGACGGTTTGATTCCCTTAAGAAAAACTATTTCGGGTACACGCACCGAAATTGATATGGGGTATAACGTGGATAGTTTAAACCATTTTGTGGTTGGCGTTAATCCACTGCACGAATTTGGCGGCATTCCCTTTTATGTTCAGGTAACTCCTGTTGCCTATTATAGCTATACCGGTAAACACTGGTTGTACAACATGGGTGAATTTCCCCGCGCCGAGATATTGCAATATCCCCGCGCATTGATCAATGATTCGGTACAATATTACCGTCCTAATGTGGAAGGCGCGTTACTTCGTAACACCAACAGGTTTGGTTATGAAACCGCCTGGATTGATTGGATAAGCCGTCAGACACCAACGCAGCGTAATGAATTTATGGCCGGTGAAATGCTGAAATTTGTCCCTAATCCGGGCCATGCATTTTATATTATGCATTATTTGTTATTTATGCACGATGCCGGCACCAAGAGTGATACAGCCGCCCCAATCCGCGACCAGGGTGGTTACCAGGTACGTTTAGGATTGGATTACAGCCACCGCGGGGTATTCGATTCATTAAAATTTGAGGCTGGTTACATGTTTACCGAATATCGTATTCGTTCAATGTACAGCTGGAGAACTTCCGACGGATTTGTTGCAAGTGTTTACGCGAGCCACAAACGTTTCTCCATCTTCGATGAATTTTATAAAGGACAGGCCAATTATTTAACCTTTGGCGATCCCTTTTACTCAAAAACAATTTATAACCGCCTGGATGTAATGTACGCCGCTTTTGTAGGTAAGCATTTAAAGGGCCAATTTTTTATGGGCTTCCATCAATCCCCTTCCCACTTAACGGATACCGAACCCGGATTCAGGGTTGTATATGATATAGGCCGCAAGGTAATTGCCAGGTTTAAAGATGATCAATAAAAAATAGCTTAAATTTAGCTGAAATAAAATAAGCGGGAAGGCCATTCACAACCTTTCCGCTTTTTTTATTTCACCGCAAAGGTGATAATTCTGCCGTTTTTACTGCCTGGAAAAGGATCAGTGCGCAGTGAAAAAAGCAGGTCATAATTTCCTTTCTCCAACGGTGCATTTACTGTAAAATTATAGTGCCCCGTTTCACCCGGCTTTAAATGGATTTGAT
>Ga0302188_10003158_pt1 | contig 11579 bp, 4 predicted proteins | sample II_Bog_E2_1_FD_198783 | JGI IMG/M metagenome (GOLD analysis project Ga0302188, IMG submission 198783) | Peat permafrost microbial communities from Stordalen Mire near Abisko, Sweden - II_Bog_E2_1 | ecosystem: Environmental > Terrestrial > Soil > Wetlands > Peat | place: Sweden: Abisko, Stordalen... | reverse complement strand
TTGCCAAACGGAACGATGGGCGTGCCATTTGGCAGAACGACTCCAGGGAAGTTTGTGCGGGTTCCGATTACGAGCGACGAACCCGATCCATAAATGTTGTTTTCACCCCCCGGACCACATCCGGGAGTGCTCAAACATAGAGCTGGACTGCCTGGGTTAGCAGACTTGGAGGAGAGCAGTCGGTGCCCTTCCGTTCCCACATAGCTTAGCGTCACCAGATCAGCTTTGCTCACCTGATGTTCAATGGAAAGCTCATATTCCTCAGCATAGGGCAGTCGATTCCCATGGTAAAAGGCCGGCGAACTGCCAATCGTCCCGAATGCACCAAAGAAATCGGTCAAATTGTCATACGGGTAGCCGGAGGCTGGATGGTGGGCGGAGAAGTTCAGTGGAGGCTGCGGCGCCGGGAAGAAGTTGGTAATCGACACCCCCGTAGCGCGGTTGGTGAATGGAGCCGCAAAAGTCGAGGCGCCCTGTCCGGTGTAATTTCCGAATGGCGCATCGCCAATTTCATTGAAGTCGGTTGCGCCTTCAAAAGTGCTGTAGAACATTCCCCAAGCCAAGCGAAGGCTGGTAGATCCCGGACTGCCAAGTATTTTGCCGAGCGCGCCCTCATGCTGTCCAAAGGAATAGGCCAGCCCCAGACGAGGAGCAAAATTATTCCAGCGGGTCGGAGCCAATGTGCTGGGAACCCCCGGATCGCCGGGAAACACCCATCCCTTGGGCGAGCCCGGAAATACTACAGACTGCTCTCCGGGTATCAACGTCTGAATTTGGTTGTGTTTTTCGTGGAAAGGAGCGCTGACGTCGTAGCGCAAGCCATAATTGAGTGTCAGGTTTGATTTCGCGCGCCAACTGTCCTGCGCAAAAAGACCGAAATAGAAGTTGCGACCGTAAGAAGGATACGACTGCCCTTGCACGTAAGAATTCGGCGCCCCCAGCAGGAAGTCTACGAAGTCGCTCCCGGTTTCGCTAACCCCACCGCTAAAATTTGTTCCGAAGAAAAAGTTACCGTTGGAAACATTGTCGATCAGGTCTTCTTCCAGCTGATCGTAGTGGTACTGGACTCCGAACTTGAGGGAGTGCGTACCAATAATCTTGCTGTAGTTGTCCAGAACTTGAAAAATGTTCTCGATGAGTCCATTGGGACGACTTGGCACCCCAATCACAAAATCATTGAAATCGATTTCTGGAACGCCTTCCAGGCTTGGGGCCACCGGAAAGATGCCCGGGGCGCCCCCGGCTCCAGAAGCAAAACCAAGACTCGACAGCGAGACTCCCTTTCCACCCAATGGCTGATTGAACGCGGTGTTATAGCGGAAATATCCGAAACGAAGTTCGTTCACCGAAGAGGCGCTCAGCGTCTTGGTGGCGCCCAGGGTGACGTCGTTGGTCTGACCCCTACCGTCCACCGAAAAACCAGGGTAGAGTGGCGCATTGCCGGGCCAGTAAGGATCGATGCGATTGTATTTGTCGAAGTAATAGTAAGCGCTGAGAAGCCCGAATCCTGTGTTGGCGTCAACTCGCCCGCTGAACTTGTTGTCATGCAGATTCGTCGATTCCCCACTATTCACGTATTGGCCAAGACCGGGTTCTTGCGGATTCACTGCCCCGTTGGCCGGCAAAATGTACTTCAAGAGATTTTGCGAGATGGGATTGAAAGCCGAAGGTGACAATTGAGCATTGGGCAAAACACATTGGGTATCGCTGGTACATCCAGTGACGTAGTAAGGTTCGCCAACGTATAGATCCGGTTCGTTGAGCTGGGTTACCAGTTGATTCTTCCAGGCTGTTCCGACGAGTGAGTTGGTAAGGCTTCCGGTTATCCCGGAAAGGTCCCCCGATTCCGTGGTCGCGGTCGGAGCGCCATGGATAAGCGCGGTCTGGCCCACGATCTCGCGATTGCCCTGGTAATCGGCGAAGAAGAATATCCTGTCCTTCACAATCGGGCCGCCGAAGGTGCCCCCGAATTGGTTTTGGTGATACGCGCCTCGCTGACCCGCATTGAAGTAGTTCGCGGCATCGAAGTCGGTGTTGCGAAGGAACTCAAAGACGTTTCCGTGGAATTGATTCGCGCCAGATTTGGTGACGACGTTGATCTGTCCGCCTGAGTAATTGCCATATTCAGCGTCGAAGTTGTTGGTCAGAATGCGAAATTCCGCGATCGAATCGAGATTCGGGATGGCGCCGGCTCCCGAAAATCCTGTTTCCTGCACCAGCATTCCGTTAAGGATGAATCCGTTTTCTGCTTCCCGCATGCCATTCACGGAGAGTGCGCCTGAGTTCAAGTCGCCGGAAACTGGTGGAGCGGCAAATCCCGCGGAGATAAATGGTCCCGCAAAGGCGCCGGTCATGCCCGAGGGCGTGGACACGACGCCGGGTTGCAGGGCCAGAAGGTCGGTGTAGCTGCGCGATACCAGCGGCACTGCCGTCATCTCTTTGCCAGTGATGACCTCGCCCATTTGCGTAGTCTGAGTATCCACATGCAAAGCATCGCTTGTCACTTCGACCACGTCGGTGCTGGCGCCGACCTGCAATTTCACGTCAACTACGATTTCCGAGTTAACGTCGAGCACTAGTCCCGTCTGGGTATAAACCTTGAATCCAGTCTGCTGAACTTTGACCGAATAGGTTCCCAAGGCAAGGGATGGGAACGAATAAAAACCTTGGGCGTTGGTCGTTTGCGCCGTGCTCACGCCGGTTTCCATATTTGTGGCAGTAACGGTAGTCCGGGGAAGAACAGCGCCACTTGGGTCGGTGACCGTTCCGGAAATGCTAGCCGTGACGCTAGCCATCAGTCTGCCGCCTGGAATCAGCATGAGCGGCAAAACAAGCAAGGCTACGTATCTACCAAGTCTGGAAGTTTTCATTGCCCATCTCCTGTTTAACCGGGTCTGTACTCTCTCGCGGTTGCAAGCTCATAAAAATGTACGGTGTGAAAAAGCGGAAACCGGTTTTTGCGTCTAACCGCTTATTGTGTAGCAAAGGATTTAAATGGAGACCTCCAGCTTTGTCAAGATGTTTCACGAATTAATTTGTTTACAAAACCCAGCCTCGGCATGGAAAGCGCCGCACAAGTGAACGAATCGCTCTCCGCTTCGCGACAGTAGAGCACACCTCCTTTCAGGGGCTCTTATTGACGAATCTATGGAAAGGAGGATTATTCGTCTCGTTCTTGCCCGGGTGGCTCCGCAAATACCAAGTGAGGGAGGTCGGCGGACCGTGCCCGACGGCTGATCCAGTGGACGCGCTTCGGACTTTTGCTGATAACCGTTTAGAATGCTTTTAGTTCGTGCTGCTCGTGCAGACAGATTTTGCCCGGTCAAATCGGCGGAAGTCGTGCATCAGAAAAAGCGTTTGCCTAAATTCATTTTCGTTATCGCAACCGGAATCGACAGGTCAAGGAGGACGTTCATGAGAAACCAGGGCGACCCATGAGCAATTCCGCTTCTAACGAGAGCCAGATTCCTTGAACAGGCGAAATAGCAAAAGCCCGCCCAGATCTGCCTCATCTTCGACTCGGTGGGTCTGAACAATAGTCTGAACACTAGACAGTTGTGCACCAACGAAAGAGAATTAATCCATGCGCCTGGGAACATCCGACGAACTTAGCTGTGCCGTCGAGACGATCTTACGATCAAGGCAGGCGGCCAGAATGGCGGCGCCCGCATGGATTTCCACTCGTGGGATTCTCAAGCAGACTGACAACAGTAATGGCGATTTCAGCGGCTAGTTCCAATACGCTGGCGCGTTCACCGATTCCTAATGTCGGTGCTGGAACCAGCTATTCTTTGCAGTTGTGAACACTCCGGGATCGAAGGCCTGCCTCCGAGTTTCCCAGTTATGTAGCAAAAACAGCCTTAATGTCTGCGACTTCGATTACGTCACCTTGTTGGAGTTGTTTTTGGCCGCCCTCGACCACGATGTCGTTCACCCTGATCGTCACCGCGTTTTCGGAAGCGGCGATAAAGTAGCCATCTTCGGCTCGATAAATTAAGGCCGCAACGCGAGGAGCGAACCAGCGCTTTAGGCGAATGCCGGCCATCTTCGATTTGCCGATCAGAGTCAGTTTGCTGGTCAGGACGTAGCGCTGCTGATCAGTTCGGCCTTTGACGATGGTTAGAGTGCCAATGGTCTGATGTACTAGGGTGGTTTTGACTGGCGGCAGGCTTTGCGCCATGCCGACTCTCCGAACCACAACCGAGCCGGCGGAGGACGCCGCTGCCGCGGCTTGAGTCAGCATTTCCTTCGCTTTTGCCGTGTCCAAGACCATGGTGGGATCGAGTTGTGGCGGCATGGGCAATTGCACACCAGCGACGCCATTAACACTTCCATACGGCGCGGCGACCGGACGTACTTCGTCACGAAATTCGATCGTGTGCTTGCCGATAGTAGCGTTGTCTCCGTGCTTCAGCACGACTTTGCTGACGCGTTGATCATTGACGTACGTGCCATTAAAGCTCTCAACGTCTTCGATGACATAGTGATCGCCGTCCGCGTAGATCCTGGCGTGATATCCGGAGACGGCAGGATTGTCGATGCGAAAGATGTTGTCTGGCTGACGGCCAATCGTGACTGTGCCGCCAGAAAGCAGAAGCTCTTGTAAGACCCGGTCTTCAAACTTGAGAAACAGCTCAGCCATGGCGCGACTCCAAGATGCGGGATCTGAGAAATCAATTGTGCAGGGGAGAGTGATCTTTCCCTGGCGCGACCACTCGACAATCACGTTCTATTCTGCGCTTGAAAACACAGAAGGAAAGAGTACTAAGGTACCTCAGACCAAATGGGGCTCTCGCTGGAGAGTTCTGATAGGGGCAATCCCGTCAATGCACTGCTCACAGCTTGGCATCGGCCGACAACGCTAAATTGAACTGATCGCGCAGAAACTTGACTGCCTCGTCTCGCCCGGAAGATGCTGTCTGAGGCGTCGCATTCAAGTACAAAACATACAATTCCGCGGCTCCGTCGGTGTCACCTTGTTGGGCCAGTATTCTCGCTGCCTGCAAGACCTCCGCCGGCAGATCGGCCACCTTTTCTTGTACGGCTTTGACCAAGGCATTTCGGGAGTCAATTTCCAGATCTGTCAGAAGCTGGGCCCCGTCCGGTTCCACGCCCTTATTGGTGATTCCCTCAGTGTCGTCCGCTTTGACGTCTTGCAAAACGACGGTTGTGGTGTGTTTTTCCTTATGCACGTCGACAGGCTGGCCGAAAAGATTTCCCGTCGGATCGCGAAACTGGAATTCGATCTCCGCCGACGCGGTCAGATCAATGGTCTTCTTTGTGTAGTGGTACGACTCAACGACGATCTCCTGGCGACTCTGCTCGGTCGTGTCCAACTTATGTCGCAAATCGTCGACGCTCTTCTGTGCCTGCTGCACCGCGTCCGTGGCATCTGCGATCACTTGCTTCTTCTTGTGTTGCGCCTGGGCGTCGGCCAGCGCATGCTGCGCCGAGCTAAGCTGCTGCTGCGCGGATTCATACGCACTTTCGATTTGCAGCCATGCCGGATTCTTCGACTCATGCGCGCCCGCCCGGTATTTCGATTCCGGAGCCTCCAGGTGTGCGTTCTTCACTATGCGATGTTCCAAGACCTGCCCGACGAGCGTGAAATTCGGATGTTGAGCCCCCTCCGCCTCCGACGGATTCCGCATGACCACAATCGGCGTCCCCAACGAATCGAGTCCGCTGGTTATAGCGTCTGCCAGTTGCTCGGTGAAGCCATGGCTGTCGCGACGTGAAGTCTGATCGCGAAAGACGATGCCGACCGAGAGTTGGGATCGCCGTTGATACAGCGGTTCGTAGCGGGCCATCTCATCTTTCAGACTATCAACATCGGTAATCCCGTAACGCGCCGCTTGTTTCAGGTAAAGCCACCCCACGCCGGCTCCGGCCCCCGAAGCCTTCTGTAGATATCGATTCGCTTGGTCGAGATAGTAAGCACTGATCTTGGCGGAAAGGAAGTCGCGTTTGAGGGTGATCGCCGGGTCATCTCCTAACGCGCTGGCGCGATCCCACAGAACATAGGCCTCAAGCGCCGCATTCTCGTCAGCCGGGTTCTTGATCGGAACGTGCGACTCCTGGATTTTCTGAGCGCGCTGCACCGCGGCGCCGAGATAGTCGTGCGCCAACGCCGCCAGTTGCGATGTTACCAGGGCGCGTTGTTTCTCAGGTAAGTCGGCCAGTACGTTATAGGCCTCGACGAACTGCTTTTTGCGCGCGAATTCGTCGCTTTCGAGAACAGCGGTGTTTACCGCCTCTTGATTGCGTTGGGCCTCGAGTTGAGCGGCAGCGTTGTCAGCGGCCGCCTGGACATCCTTGCGGTCGGGCCGGAGGGCGGACGCTTTGCCGAACTCCGTGATTGCTTTTTCCCAGTCGTGATGGGCAGACTGCTTTTGTCCGTTATCGTAGTGGTGTTGAAACGCCGCACTGATCACGGCGTCCACGCGGGGCACTTCGGAAGCGAACGCGACATAGGCACCCAGCGAGTTGACGGCCTGATCGTAATGCGATTCTGCGATCGACACCTGCGCGTTCACGACGGCGGCATCCAGTTTCCGCTGCTCGGCGGCGATCTCGCGTTGGAGACTAACCAGAGGAGAATAGTCTGGCCGCACTTCCAACAGACGTTGTACGTGCACCTTGGCAGCAGACAGTTGCGAATATCCGGAGGTATGGTCCTGCAGGGCTTTTCGGTACGCCTGCAGCCGTGTCTGATCAGGTCGCGACAGGTTGTCCAATTCTTGCGATAAGTCGTCCATTAACCGCGCAGCGGGCTTGAAATCAGGAGATGCCAGGCTGGCAGACTGTGTCTCCAGCCATGCCTGGCGCAACAGAGCGAGGTCTGGTTTCTTGGCGCCGTTCGAACTTTGAAACTGCGCAAACGCGGCTTCGGCCACTTGTTGATGAAATGCCGCGATCGTATTTTGAGCGGAAGCTCGGCGTTCGGAAGACGGATAACGCGTTGAGAAATCTTCCCAGTCGCTGAGCGTATTGGCTCGTTGCGCACGCAGGAAGTCGGCAAGTTCAACGTCCGGAGCGGCGATAAACACTAACTGCACACCGGGCTTGAAGTCTGGGATCACCGCATCGCGAGGCGATGCGGAGGCAGGCGTACCTCGAATCGTCGCCTGTTCGGCTGCCGCCGCTGGCGTGAGTTCGGCGCTCCGTTCAAACTTCAGATTGCTGGGCAGAACGCAGACAGACTTGCCGTTTACCGTTAGCGTGAGTACGCCGTCGGCGCCGCGCTGAAGCGAGCTAGCGCCCGACAGGGACAATCGCGGAAGCCCATTATAAGTATTCTTGTCGAGCCTCGAAACCCCGTCGCAGCTGCGAACTTCGATCTTTCCATTGAGCGCTGCTTCTGTGATCTGTACATACGCCGCGCCCTGAGGACCGTCGAACAAAACCACCGCGGTAAGAGACGAGTCTTTGGCGCTCGCCGTGATCGATGCTCCACCCACTAAAACAAAGACGGTAACAACCGCGACGCAGCAGCGTTCCAAACAAGAGGTCTCGCTCGACTGCCTCGAAGGGTGGGAGAAACAAATGGGCTTCCACAACTTCATAAAATTCCGCAAGCATATATTTTCTCGCGGGAAGCAACGGTTGAAATGAAGATAGATAGCCCGATCAAAACTAAAGTAAGTAGGAAGCAAAACTAACGGGGGCTATGATTGAAGATGCCGTACTTAAGCTCGATAACTTGTGCGTTTGCGAATATTTGCGAGACAGCCCATTAGAGATTTCTCATGGAATTGGCAAAACCACCCAACGACCGGGTTGAGCGGCGATCTGCTGATGAGCCGACGCCTGGGCACGCGCGTCCGTCGAGTCAGGCGCACCTCACGGCATTGAGCCGTTACCAGATTCAGGAAGAGTTAGGGCGCGGCGCCATGGGAGCCGTCTATAAGGCATTCGATCCCGTAATTGCCCGTACCGTCGCGCTCAAGACCATTCTGATCGACAATAACGCTCCTGACCGCGCCCAGATGATCGAAAGGCTCAAACAAGAAGCCAAAGCGGCTGGCGGACTGGATCATCCCAATATCATCACCATCTACGACGTTGGCGAGGAAAACGGCGCCATTTACTTGAGCATGCAGTTCGTTAAAGGCACCACCCTGGCCGAGTTATTGGCTCATGTCGGCGTGCCTTCCCTGTCAACGCTCCTCTCTTGGGCTGACCAAATGTTAGCCGCTGTCGGTTTTGCACATGCCCGCGGCGTCATTCACCGCGACCTCAAACCGGCCAACCTTATGGTGACCGACCAGGGCGCCATCAAAGTGCTCGACTTCGGAATTGCCAAGATCGACAACACATCCCTCACGCAAACCGGGATGGTCCTCGGGACGCTTGGCTACATGGCTCCCGAGCAGATCGCGGGCAAGAAAGTGGATCATCGCGCCGACATCTTCTCCCTGGGTGCCGTTGTCTATGAATTGCTGACCCGCGAAAAAGCCTTTGCTGGTGATGTCGCAACTGTCCTCTACAAGATCGTAAACGAGGATCCTGTCGCGCCATCGCTGATTAACCCGGCGATTCCCGGCGGGATCGATGCCGTGATTCGGAAAGCCCTCGCCAAAGATCCCCGAGATCGATTCCAGACTTGCGAGGAAATGCGGCAGGCCTTCCTCGACCAATCTGTTCGCGCACCGCTCACTACGCCGGCGACGGTGGCCACAGAAAGGATGGTTGCCAACCGGCCGCCAACCCCAGCCCATGCCCGCCGTGCCCTTCAGGTCGATACAACTCCATCGCGAATCTGGCCGCGTATGATTCTGGGCTTTGCCCTCCTTCTTATTGCAGCGGCGAGTTGGGCTCTCTATATCCGTTCGCAGACAGGTGTGTTTCCTCCGGTTGCTGCGAAACTCGAGACGAAAATCAGAGCCTTAATTTCAGGCACTGGAGAGCTCAGTGAGTCGTCCGCGCAAGTTCCGCGCCCTGCCGCTGATGAGCACGCGCCCGTTGGTTCTCGGAATCCAGAGACGGCGGATGCTCCGGCGGTCGCTTCACAAGGATCTGCGATTCCTGTCGCCTCGAATCCCGCAGCCGTACCAACCTTGCAACCGGCAACTGAGAGCGCAGCCGTCCCTGGCGCACCGGTATCATCTCCACCACCGGCGACGTCGCAGACGCCGGATTCGTCGCAGGCCGCTTCACCTCAAACAGTTGAGTCGAGCGACTACCAGCAACCTGCGGCCGACTATTCGACTGTCCATGGCTCACCCACCGCGGCTTCCGACTCGCGCGATGATGCCAAGCAAACCCTACCGCCAGCCGCCCTGAAGCCGTCTGCCCAAAAACGCCCTCCGGAAGCGGCTTCGCGGGTAGACGGCTTCAGCCGGCAGGACATTCCGGATCTGCTTCGACAGGCCGATTCCTCAACCGCGCGCGGCGATTATCGTCTGGCGCGTTATGAATATGGACTTGTGCTAAAGCTTGATCGCAACAATGCCCAGGCGCGAGAAGGTCTGCGTCGATTGGTGGCCGCATGGCAGTCGCGCTGACCGTCAGATGAGGAAGTGCCATGTCCAGGCGGTGGAAATCGCCTTGGTATCTGCTTTCGCTGTCATGCTCGGTCACCTTTTATCTGGGCAAACTCCGTCGGGGTCTTGCCTCCACATCGATCTAACGCCATATATTTAAGGACTTCGATTATCAGAATTAGTGTACGGATTCGGTAATTCTTGATGCAGGCAGTATAGGCTCGCCGCCCGTCTCATCCCCGGTCAAAACGTGATTGCCGTCACATGCGCGTGTGACCATTGCCGCTGCAGGCGGCAGGCTGCCCCCTGATAATCGGACACCATTCGAAGCTAATGGATAGAAAGTGAATGACCTGTGTCTTCGGCCGCCAAGGAGGCGATCAATGAGTCCACATGGAATGAGAGCCCCATCAAGGAAAATGGCGGTCTGCTTATCAAGAATACTTCCTCTCTTGATTTTGTTGCTTGGCGCGGTGAATCCGCCTAACGCATTGGCGGTTCCAAGCTACGCCCGGCAGACGGGTTTGGCTTGCAGCGGCTGCCACTACAACCCCCCGGAACTGAATCCTGCGGGAAGAAGGTTCAAGCTGCTCGGTTACGTGGATCGTGGAGATGACACCAAGGTTGTAAAGGCGGAAGGCGGCAAAAAGAGTGCGGCGCTTGATCTGCTCGCTTCGTTGCCGCTCTCCGTTATGTTTGAGACTTCATTTACGGCAACCAACTCGCCAACGCCGTCGACGCAGAATGGCAATCTTCAAGTTCCTCAAGATATGTCGCTCTTCCTTTCTGGCGCATGGACAAGCCATGTGGGCAGTTTTCTTCAAGTGACTTACGAAACCCAAAGCGATCATTTCACCAGCGACAATACTGATATCCGCTACGCGAACAAAACGAACCTCAGCGGCAAGGAACTGGTTTACGGCCTGGATCTCAACAACAATCCGACGGTAGAAGATCTTTGGAACAGTACGCCCGCGTGGGGCTACCCGTGGATCGCCAGCAATGTTGCACCGACTCCCAACGCCACTCCCATCATTAACGGCGCGTTGGCGGAGGACGTCGCGGGGTTTGGCGGCTATGCGATGTGGAACAACCATTTGTATTTAAATGTGGACCTTTATCGCTCGCAACACGTGGGCGGTTCTGAGCCGAATCCTGGCGTGGGTTCGACATTCAACATCCGCGGGGTTGCGCCTTACTGGCGAGTCGCCTGGCAGGAATCAACCGGGACAACGCAGTTTGAAATTGGCAGCTATGGGATGCACATGAAGACGACGCCGAACGGGATAACTCCCAGCCAGGATGGCTTCGATGGGTATACGGATTGGGCCTTCGATACGCAATACGATCGGACATTGTTCAGGAAGGACGTGCTCTCGGTGCGCGGCACATACATCCGGGAAAATTCACAGTTGGCCTACAGTTGCTCTTCGAGTGTAGGCGCGGCCGCAGTGTGCTCGCACCACCTGAACACTTTTCTGCCCAACGTCGAATATCACGTCGGCACTCGCCTTTCGGGTACTTTCGGTTGGTTCTTTACATCGGGCACCTCCGATCCGATTTTATTTCCTTCCGGCGCTGTGTCAGGAAACCTCAACGGAGACCCGAGAAGCTCCGGATATACGGCAAACGTCTCTTATTGGCCGTGGCAAAATCTGCAGCTTGCCGCGCAATATACCGGATACACGCGCTTCAACGGCGGCTCCACCAACTACGATGGCGCGGGTCGCGACGCGAACTCTAACAACACCGTTTATCTGGACGCGAAGTTTCTTTTCTGACGCCACACGCCCCCGAAAGAATGCAAGCGAGAGTCATCAGCCACCTTGATTTAGAAGCGAAACTTGACGAGGAGAGAAAAATGAAACGCAATTTGATAGTAGGGATGGTCGTGGTAGCGGCGCTGGGTTTGAGCGCCAGCGCAGGCACGATCAGCGGGAAAGTTTCCGGTATGAAAGGCGAATCCGTTGTTTACGTCGAAGCAATCGCGGGGAAGACTTTCCCGGCTCCGACTTCGACGATCGTGATCGATCAGAAAGGCCTGATGTTCGTGCCCCATATTGCGGTGGTACAGCAGGGCGCCACGGTCGTCTT
>Ga0302188_10003152_pt1 | contig 11591 bp, 9 predicted proteins | sample II_Bog_E2_1_FD_198783 | JGI IMG/M metagenome (GOLD analysis project Ga0302188, IMG submission 198783) | Peat permafrost microbial communities from Stordalen Mire near Abisko, Sweden - II_Bog_E2_1 | ecosystem: Environmental > Terrestrial > Soil > Wetlands > Peat | place: Sweden: Abisko, Stordalen... | reverse complement strand
AACCTCCACAATTCGCAGTAATGCTTGTAATTGCAAGAAATCTACACACATTACATTGACTACAATATCCTTTTGTTCCTTCAGTAATTGTACATCTTGAGCAAGTTGTACCAATAATGTTGTTATTGCTATTGTCTATGCAAATCATACAAATTAAGCCAAAGCACCCATTACAGGATGTAGCATTCAAATTTAAACTGCTTAATTAGGCAGTAGAAATTTGGCAATGGGCAGAGATAGAAATAAATGTACAGTATGTGCATTGTTTGCAACTTCCAATATTAGTCCCATCAATAATACTACAAAAAAAACAATCGAAGCCAGTAAACTCATTATTATTTGCATCTGAACATAAGGTACAATATGTATTCTAACATCCTGAACAGGAGGTAGCATTTATAACTATCCAATAAAATGGCAATGTAAAATAATTTTCACAATACGCCATACTGTTTTAAATGATTGGACTCGTAAAACAAGAACCGCAATATCCCGTTGTATCGATAACAATCGTACAATAAATACAATAATAACTAATAATTCCATTATTCTTATCTGTACAAGATGTACAATTAGATCCTGAACAACCAGAGCATGAAGTAGCATTTAGAGCCATAAGGCCAGAACCAGCTAATACAGGAGTACAAATTCCACAAACACTGCAATAGCTAGTACTACTAGTAGTAGGAATACATCCGCCACACTTATAGGCAACATTACCATTATTTTCATCAATACAAGATGAGCAAGCAGCACCTAAACAACCAGAGCAAGAAGTATTATTTAAAGCTAAAGCATAAGAATCAATATAAGAATGCTGATTCGAACAAATAGCCTTCCAAGCTGTCGTATAAATAGAAGTGCAGATTAAGCAAGCCGTGCAGTATCCAGTTAAAGATGATAAATTTAAAATATTACAACCGCTGCAACTAGTGCCCGCGTTACTATTATTAGTCTTATCAGTACAAGATGCACAGTTGCTACCAGTACAATTAGAACAAGATGATTCATTTAAGGTTATTGTAGCAGAAAAAGAAGCAGGGTAATTTTGGCAAGCAGCTGAAACCAAAATAGGGAGACAAAAAGAACAATATGCATCACAATACCACCTGGAGCTATTAATAGTATTAAGGTTATTGCAGTATCCACAATTATAGCCAATGCCCCCAGTGTATTCATCTTTACAAGCTGCACAATAACCATCCCCAGAGCAACCAGAACAATATGTGGTATTGATAAAAAGAAAAGCAGTAATAGAATAGGGATAACTGTTACATAGAATTACCCCCTTAAAGGGACTGCAAAATAAGCACCAGCTGCAGTATCCACTTGTGATATCAATGATAATACAATTGGAGCAACTATAACCAATATTGCCATTTTTATCATCTATACATGATGTGCATGATTCTCCAGAACATTCAGAGCAAGAAATTTAATTGAGAGATATATATGATGTGTCTGATCTTATTCCGGCGCTTCGATTATTATATGGACTATTTTTATAGTTTCTACAGGTAGCGATCGTTGAAACAGGAGTACAAATTAAACAAGAAGTACAATATCCTGTGGTACTATTAGCAATAATGCATCCATCACATTTGTAACCTTTGCTAACATTATTTTGATCTGTACATAATGCACAAGTTGACCCAGTACAACCAGAACACGAGATGTTGTTTAGCATTAAAGCAGCAATGATGGCCTAGGAAGGATAATTTCCACAGATAGCTTTATTAGAAGAATATTGAGTATTATTATAGAAAACATTAAAGCTAATAAGTAAAGCTGCCCATTCAGTATTGCAATAACTTAAGCTGGCGCTTGTACTTTTTTATCTCATATTACAAGTGCTTAAACTAGCATTTGCCTTTTGCCATCCTGTTTTACAGTCATTTAGACTATTATACAAATTTTGCTGGATATTATCATTACACTGGCAAGGTTTATTACTTAGTATTACAAAAGTAAGACCAGCTGAAAAAGATCCCACAACAAAGATAGTAATAATTACTGCAGTAACCATAGCTCTGACTCCAAATGTATATTTATGTGCATTTCTTAACGCTGCATCTGAAATGGATCCAGAACGATTAGTGATATCATTTATGATAGCTTAAGGATGTTACCTGTTTTCAATTTCTAAATTTATCTGACTCATATCTAAGCCTCCTCTTGCCACGTTTTCATTTTGGCTAATTGCCTGATGATTAAGATTTGTTATCATTAATATAATTGTTATGCGAGCAGATTATTTCTAATTTTCAAATCAAATTAAGTCTAGCTTTAATAAAATAAAAAAGGCTGTCAAAATTATGGAGCAAAGATAAATACACAGAGATGACTCAGAAATTTATATAGTGAAAAGGGAATAATTATGAAATGATAAGTAAATAATGAGGAATACTGAATCTTGTAAAAAGTTCGATTCGGTAGTAATTGAATTTGATGAATATTTAAAGCAGATGGGATAAAAAATATATAAATTGAAAGCAAATAATGTATTAGTATAAAAGGGAAGTTAATTTTTTACATAAAAAGGATAAACACATAATTAATTGCATTGGAAAAAATATATAATCCACAGGCCAACTATGAAATATTTATTAAATAATCCATGAACTTCCATAATGATAATAAGCAATCTATTATTAGAATGGTGTTAAATAGCAAGGTAATTACGAAATAATTCTTGTAGAATGCATAAAAAATCTATAAATTCTATAAATACAGGAAAGTGATAGGAAATAACTCCTGTCCGTAAAATACTAATCGTAAAAATAATCAATTTTATTGAGATTTACGTAACTTTCGCCATCTTGATTTTGGTAAAGATGAAAAAAATATTTCGTAAGTCTGGAGTCTGCTTTTTAAGTGATAAACTCTCTAACTATAGAAAATGCAATGATCTAGTAGGACCATAAGTTATAAATTTATTGAATGATCCTAATCTGAAAGTTTTAATTGCTTAATTAAATACTAATGAGAAAGTTATGCTCTTAATTGATATTTTGATGATATTATTAAATTCAGCAAAGGCAATTTAATTATATTTGAAATCAATTTACTTATTTGATGAAATCCAGAAACCAAAATGTAAAATTAGACTGAATTCTATCACTAAATTTATCTAAATTTATCGACTTACACAAGTAAATATCAAATAAATGATCCAGTTCAAGTTAAAACATTTTTAGAAATTATGACAATCTAAATAAATTGACCATTTGTTGAGGATTATACTTTTATCAACACATCATTAATTGATCATTATATGAATCATATCATGATACAAGTCCTATTATTACTGACTTTGTGCTTCATCTCTATCTCAGCCAATTAACTCCACCTTAAAAGAGAGGAGGGGCAGTGCTTATCAAATTTCTTTCAGAGTAGCTTAGGATCCTGCTCGCCTTGCGCTTAAGCTTCATAATAATAATGTACTGTATGCTCAATCTATCAGTATGATTGGATTCACTTTAAATGTCGGCGTAAAACTCAAGACTAAATCTTCATCAAGTAGCTTTAAAAACATGTCACTTAGCAGTATTAAGCACTGTAGACAAACTCCCCTGCCTGTCAATCAACATCCAATTTGAAAGAATGTTCAAACTGTCCAAGTTTTTTCTTCAACAAGGAAACCCAAACTTGCTAGAAATGCTCTTCAGCAAAGATAAAATAGCATTGCTCACGATGTACTCAATATATATTTAACTAACTCATAACTGAGTGCTAATTATCGCAAAAATCAAGATTATTGCAAAGTTGCTCAGTAGCCAATTGCCTCAACTGCTCGACAATCTCAAACTCTGTCTGTCAAGTCTGTAATGATAACTATACTCTCATCAATAGTGGATGCTAATTGTGCAGTAATCTCATTACAAACTGTTTGACATGTCCAAACTCTACATTTTGCTCTGAGTGCCAGTCTAACTTCACAATTCAGACGAATGGCAGTTGCTCAATTTGTCAGCTATCAAATTGCCTTACTTGTGTTCCCGTTAATGGCCTGAACACTTGCATCAGTTGCACATCGAATTTTACTGTAATAAATAGCAGTTGCGTAAGTTGCAGCACAATAATTCCTAATTGTCAAGCCTGTACAAACAGTACCTTTTGCTATAACTGTGCGATTGGCTTCACAGGGCAGGCCAATGGATCTTGTTTAGCATGCACTTTGCCCAATTGTTTAAACTGCCTTACTATTAATTACGTCAGTACTTGCTACTTATGCTCGGAAACTTACTACCTTGCTCAAAATAATAGCTGTATTATTTGCTCAAATCTTGTTTCCCGCTGCTTTACCTGTACTTCAGCAGGTTGTCTTACCTGTGCAGCTAACTACACTATGCTTACTGGTATCTGTATCTGCTCTATGATAAACTGCATCACCTGTAGGATTGTTAACAATATTGACACCTGTCTAACCTGTGCATCTAACTTCACTGTTGTGAATAGCTCCTGCTTTTTATGCAGCACTCTTATTAATTATTGCTTACTTTGTAATAATGCTACTAACTGTCTTCAATGCTTCCCAACCTTTCTCCTTAGCAATGGGCAGTCATGTGTTTGCGGAGTTAATCAAACTAATTATAACAATTCGTGTTTACAATGTCAAAGCCTGTTTGTGGGATGCATCTCATGTACTCCCTCGATCTGTAAGATCTGTGGTACAAATTATACATTGACCAGTGATAGTTTATGTGGCTGTAATCTCACGAACTGCATCACATGTCAGGTGCAAAATTCAAGTAAGGTATGCATTAACTGTGTAACTAACTTTCTCCCTGTCAATAATACATGCTTTGCCTGTTTAGTTTTGATTTAGAACTGTCTTAGCTGCAATCAAATAAACTATTGCTCTATATGTCAACAAAATTACACTCTTCTTAATAATGGAAGCTGTCTTAAATGTTCAATTAATCTATGTATTAGCTGTGTGTTCTATAATACGACTGCCACCTGTCAACAATGCGTTAATAATAGTTACGCTTTATCCAACAACAGTTGCGTTGCTTGCTCTGTAATAATCCTAAAATGTCTCACATGTCAAGGTTCAGTCTGCCTTTCTTGCATGTCTAACTATACTTTGCGATCAGATGGTACTTGTGGTTGTATTCTACCTTACTGCACTAGTTGCATTATTAATAGTTCGAACATCAACACATGTCTAAGTTGCGATAGTAACCACACCCTAAGTAATAATTCTTGTCTCAGCTGTGTGAATGTTACTGCTCATTGTCTTGAATGTCAAGGGACAATTTGTTTAAAGTGTGATTACAATTATTCTTTGATGGTAAATGGAACATGTTCACCTTGCAACATTGCCAATTGCTACAGTTGCCTAAACAACACAGGAATCCTTATATGTAGTCAATGTTTGACTGGCTTCATGCTTGAAAATAATACATGTGCTCAATGCAGCTCCCAATTGACTAACTGCCTCCAATGTGATAATCAAATTTGTCTTTTATGTGCAACTAATTTTACTCTCCAAAATGGATCATGTGTCTGCCAGTTGTCCTATTGTCTCAGTTGCCAAACTGTCAATAATGTGAGCACATGTCTTAGTTGTCTGCCAGGATATATTGTAAGCACAGGAATTTGTATGACCTGTTCTATGATTGTGCCCTATTGTATAACTTGCAATAATTTAATTTGCATTTCCTGCCAACTGGGTTATCTTTTATTAAGCAATAATACATGCAACCCATGCAATATTTCAAACTGCTCAACTTGTGTCATCAATAATAATTCACTCTTCTGTTTGCAATGCTTTTCAGGATACGCTCTGGTAAATAACACTTGCTCTATTTGTTCTTCTGTTTTCCCCAGATGTACGAATTGTACATCGCTGGCTTGCACTTCTTGCTTGACCAATTACATCCTGTTATCAGGTGGCAGTTGTCAATGTCAGATGAATAACTGCACTAACTGTGTTATTTTAAACAATATTGATACATGCCTGAGCTGTAATTCGACCTATATATTGCTAAATAACAATTGTATCTTATGCAGCATATTTTTATCTTTCTGTTCAATATGTTCATCAACGACCCAATGCCTAACTTGTCAGCCCAACTATGCACTTCAAAGCAATGGAAGTTGTATAGGGTGCTCTCTCCCCAATTGCCTGTCTTGCTCTAATATAAATTCTCAATATGTCTGCCTAGGATGTGCAAATACCTATGTTGCGACGAGCTCATCTGTATGCACATTATGCAGCTCAATTCTATCGAACTGCCTCACTTGTAATAATATACAAGCCTGCTTAACTTGCCAGTCAGGATATCTCCTTAGAAGTGATGGACTATGTTGGCTATGCCCAATTACTGGATGTGTAAGTTGCTCCCTGCAAAACAATAATTACGCCTGTCTTAATTGCAGTCTTGGCTATTTTTTAAATAGCAGCAGCTGCACAAGTTGTATTTCTAAATATATCGGCTGCCTCACCTGCTTATCAACTGGTTGTGTATCTTGTTCGACAGGATACACTCTGCTGAATTCATCTTGCTTTTCCTGTAGTTCTTCCTTTCCAAATTGCTTAATCTGTTCAGTTTTTAATAATTCAGTTTACTGCTCTCAATGCGCAGCAGGTTATCAACTTCAATCAGATGGAGTTTGCCGAATCTCCTGCTTATCATTGACTAACTCAAGTAGCAATATTTCTTGTCTTTGTTCAAGTGGTTAATACCTTCAAAATGGAAGTTGTGCAAACTGTGGTACAAACTGCTAAATTTGCAACTCGACAGTCTGCTTGCAATGCTATCCTGGATTTGGTATCTCTTCAAATATAAATACTTCAAGCCAAGCAAACTGTGTTAGCTGCAGTTCAAATTGTCTATCCTGCACATCAAACAGTTCATGTCTAATATGCCAGTAATTATTTTCTCTGATTAACGGTTTTTGCCAATACTCTGGAATTTACAATATGTTTAGTAACAATAATATGAGTCTTCTATGTCCTGGGAGATGTGCCAGCTGTACTATAGTTAATCAAGCTGTAAGTTGTCTTACTTTGGCTGTGGGATATACTGTGCAGTCAGCAACTGTCCTTAGGTGTAACATTAGCTGTTTAACTTGCTCGTCAGCCAACATTAACATTTGCCTCACTTGTCCTGACTCCCTGTATCTCAATGGAACAAATTGTATTGCATGTCCTATTTTTTGTAGAAAATGTAAAGCTGTGGCAACTAATTTGGGAAGTGCCTGTATCGAATGTAATAGAGGATTTGCTATTGGTACTGATGGATCTTGTCAGGCTTGTACAAGTTACTGTAATAATTGTAGTTTATCAGGTCCATCTTCTTGTGATTATGGATATTGTTTTTCAGGATACGGCCTCTCGCAAGGATTATGTGCTTCTTGTTTAAATGATTGCTCCATTTGTGACTTCACTAATTCATTAAATTGTCTTGGCTGTTCCTCCGGCACTTATCTTTTTAACAATAATTGTTATCTCTGCTCTCAAAATTGTTAAGTTTGCACGTCAAATACGATTTGTACAGTATGCCTACCTGGATATGAATTGGTGAATTCAAATTGTTTAATAAAATTATCTTTTCCTTGTAGTGTGTCCACTCAAGGTGTTTGCATGTCATGTTATGGAGGATATGCACTGATAAATGGGCAGTGCATCCCCAGTATAATTTGCAATCTTACGGCGGTATGCACTTCTTGTCAAGTGAACTATTATCTCAATAATGGTCTTTGCCTTCCGTGTCCTATTAATTCATCATGTCTGCAGTGTGATCCAAGCAACCCTTTATTATGCATTACTTGCCAGAATGGATATTATGAATCATCAGGGCAATGTATTAACTGCAGTTTTACTTGCCTCTCCTGTCTTGGTCCTAATTAATGTAAGATAGCCGCAATCGGATATTACATTTAAATTGCCAATGGTCTTCCAACTGGAAATGTACTACAATGCGACTCTCTTTGTGCTACATGTTTGGATAGCCCGAATAAATGCACATCTTGCTATCAGAACTTTACTTTAAATGGAAGTAAATGCAATTCTGTTGTATTTGTTGAATTTAGTTTGGTCCTGAATCCATCCCAAATTATTTCAGGTTGGAATGGAATGAGTACCGATCAAATGAATCTCGCTATTCTTAATAATTATGGAAAATTGTATTATGCCCTATTGGCAGCAACTAATATGACTTTAACCCCTGATCTGCTGACAATCAATAACTTGGCATCAGGATCACTATTGGCGAGTGGTTCTGTAAGTTCAACAAATACAGTTAACCCAAACCAGGCTATGAGTAATTTGGGAACTGCTCTTCAGAATAGTGGTACTTCTAATTTACAAGTGATCAGTAGTTCAGTCAGTTTATCAACTTCAAATAGCAATTCATCTCCTAGTAGCAACGGTGATACGAGCAGTTCTTCTTCCAGCAGCAATGGAGGTCTAATCGCGGGTATTATCATCGTAACAATAATCGCAGCTGCACGTACTTATAGTGTAATTAAGTTCTTGTTATTCTGTTTATAATATGGTATAAGTATAAGAAAGGAAAAGAGGGAAATTAATCTAATAATCAAAATATATAAACAAATAATACTCCTGTACCCCTATACATCTCCAATGAAGAGAAAGTGGCTGCATTAAAATCGACTTCCCCTAAAACAAAGCGAAGAAAAAGCAAAAAAAGCGAAGCAAGATCATAGGAATATTAACAAAGCTCTATTAGCATTGATAAACCGTGAATTGCCTATTTATACAGTTAATATTAATATTTAATATTTAGCATTGAAAGTTATTAAAATACATCAATTCAATGCAGAAAATAAAGAATATATTGATATCATTAATGTTTTTAAATCTTTTGCACAGATATAATTTTACTTTAATTCTGTCACTAGATTGTTATTTTCTGGCATTTAAATATTAATAATCAGTTATTCTTCAATTATTGAGAAATCATATAATATTAAAAGATATCATCTCATATCTCAATTCTAGGCAATTAGCTCATGCCTAAAGTTTCAGTAAAAAGGAATCCTGCGATAAAAAAGTGAAAAGATAATCGTAAACTCCCTACTTATAATTAGTTTTTATGAGATTTGAATTATTTAAATTTAAATCTTTATCACAACAATGAGTTAATTTTTCATGAATGAAGGAGAAAATTAGTAAAGAAATGGAGCAGCTGCTTAGGGATAGCTTTGATAAATTCTTTAAATTATCAACAATGACAAAACTACTATTACTAATGAAGTCTATTTCATCATCCTTATTAATTAAATTGAATTTAATATGAATTTCTTTGTCGAATTGACATTAATTTATTAAACTAAGTATATTTCTTGAATTCTTAAGTTATACGGCAAATCTAAACTAATAATAAATATCAATCATTTTTTGGGACCCTTTAAGCAAATGGGGCAGATATTTTTATAATTATAGCACCATTCTTTAATGCACGAATAGTGAAACGTACATCCGCATTTAAGCTTTTTATATTTTTTCGCTTTCCAAAAGTTAATAACAAATAGGGCAATGAGGTTTTGGAACTATTTTCAGAACAAATACTCTTTCTTCATCTTCGCCTAAAAATTAAATCTTTGCGTTGTGTTTTCTCCATTTTTTGACACGATTAAGTTTTTATCTTAATTTTGTAATTATTTGTCTCTGCTTTTTGGGACCTTTCCAAATAAACATTGGATTTTCTAATTCTATAAATCTTATTTTTTCGCCATTTAACTCGTAACAGAATCTTGTACTCCCAACTCCTTTTTTTTTAAAATCCATTCCAGTCCAGTTAGAGCCTCCACCAGTGTAATAAGAATAACTAAGTGAATGAAACATTTTCGCTTTATATACAATCTAAATGCATAAAGAGATACATTATGTTCGGGTGCAAGGTGAAGAATATTATCAAGTTTTTTATCGTTAGTATTTTGCATGACATAATAAGCTACTGCTTCTTCCTAAACAGACTCAAGAGTAGGTTATTAACACTTTTGTATTTATTTTACTATTGCTCACTTGGCTAAAATATTAATTATAATTTATATAGCAAATGATTCTTTTTAATAATTTATGGAATCTCTTTCATATGGTATTGATAAAATTTCAAAAATTCTATAAATCGAAATTTGCTATAATAATAAGAATTTACTTTATATGAAATTGAACAACGTAACTTCTATTCAGTTATGGTGAAAATATATAAATCATCTTAACTCATAGTAAGTCAATAGTATCATGAAATATGAGATATCATAAACAGAGTCAATAAATATTGTCGTGCAAGTTATGCGTGATCAATAATAATTGTCAATACACCATCAGTTATGATATCATTTTAGATAAATTTTGCACATGTCTGCTTCAGGATCGCTTCAATTCTAGAATCTTTATTTGGATAATTACATCTTTGCTTTTTTAATAATTAATCAATTAATACAGGTTATTAAATACAATTTTGAAAGTGGTCTCAGTACAATTTAAAATAAGATGATTAAATTCATAAGAGTTTTGGGGATAAGTAATAAATATGAGTCGTCTGTCTCTGTATACTAAATTATAAATGTTGAATGGAGTTAATCAAAAATCGAAATTATATGAAATCGAATTTTCTAATTTTTCTAATTAGATTGAAGGATTTTGTCATGAGAATAATGTTCTTTTATTTTGAGAAATGTTTAATAAAAAAACTTTTAACAATCATTCTTTCTAAGTGTATTACTGCTAACTATAAATTTTATTTGCAATGCAATCTGCAACAGATATATTATTTCTAAAATTATATCATGGGCTAGTGTGAGAAGTTAATTAATAAAATAAAAAAGCTAATAATTGGTTGATATATTTGCAATGCTGCTTCAGATAAGTACCTGAAACATAAGCAAATTAACTCTTGAATTGCGAACAAAACAGTTTTAACGAAAACGGTGAGATCGCAGGAATCAATACCAATAAATTTGTGCCATCAGATATTTCAAATATTATTAGAAAATATAGTCCCCCTTTATAAATAATCATTAAATCGAATTCTTACTACGTAGTCTTAAAAATCTCACTGTTATTTTGAATTGGAATTGATAAATATTGAAAAAGCAATTCATGAGTATTTAAATAAGAAAAAAGAACAAATAAATGGAGTTTCAAATTATTTGTTTTTTTACGGATAATTAATATTATGAAGAATTTCTATTGAATAAAACTGTAAGAAAAATAATCAAAAAGTCAAAACCTATGATAAAAATTTTGGATAATTTAACTGAAATATATAAAAAAAGGATTTATTTGAAATATAAAAAGTGATTTTGCCATTTTTCGTAAAAATCTATTTTCTCTAAAGATAAAAGATGAAAAAGTAAAGCAAAATTAAAATTAAAATTTAATTGAAATATGAGAAGAATAATCAAGCACCTGTTTGATATTTTAATAATTCTTGATTACATTTTTTAATTTTAATCATAATCTCAATTCATTTTTTAATCACTTTGTATAAAATATGTAAAAGGAAGCATAATTGTTTTCCTTGGGACTTTATTTTTATTTATTTTATTCTTCGATTTAGAATATATTGCTAAGCATTATTTTAATTAAATAGACTATCAATATTTATTAG